>Ga0335082_10000032_pt1 | contig 136916 bp, 106 predicted proteins | sample Lox_Sample_41_FD_206718 | JGI IMG/M metagenome (GOLD analysis project Ga0335082, IMG submission 206718) | Soil microbial communities from Loxahatchee National Wildlife Refuge, Florida, United States - Lox_Sample_4.1 | ecosystem: Environmental > Terrestrial > Soil > Wetlands | place: USA... | reverse complement strand
AAATGGAACAAGCCTGTGTATCCGGTGGCGTGCAACGTAGACGCCGAGCTGGTGACAGATGAGGTGAAAGCTCTAAACACACTGATGCGGCAGGTGACAGGATCGGTGAAGTGGGAGCAGTGCATGCGCCTATTGATCGCTGAGGGAGTCGATTTGTTCATCGAGGTCGGACCGCAGAAGGTTTTGACTGGATTGATGCGGCAGATCGATCGATCGAAAAAGTGTCTAAGCGTGGGAGACGAGGCTTCGCTGACGAAGACTCTTGAAGCACTCTCGCAGCAGGCATAGCGTCCTAAGGGCGAACCAACAGATTGTGACTCTACCTCGTCCGATCGCGAATCTATCGACTTCTTTTCTGAAGCCAGAATTGTTCTAGGCTTTGTGCGCTCAATCACGGCATCCTCCGATTCCGGGAGTGATCTTGTCGCCTGCGGTGAAGAATTCTAAGAATCGAAACCGAAGAGAGATTGTTATTGAAGCTGTGAGGGCGAGGCTCAGATGCAACTTATTGAACAGGAACTTTCGACCCGCACGCATGCGAACAGTACTGGGCGATGGCAACTCGTACTGATGCTCCTGTTTGCCGTTGCTTTGGGCACCAGTCAGCGGGATGGCATCTCCATCTTGGCCCCCATGTTTGGCGAAGAGCTGAAATTAGCCTTCGCAGATATTGGTTACGTATTCGCGACCTTCAGACTGGCTTCGACTGCCGGGTTTCTACTTATGGCGGTATTTATTTGGCGGGAGAAAAGTTGGGTGGGTTATACCGTCCTTGGCCTCCTCGGTGTTTTCGGGGCACTGCTCACAGGGCTGGCGAGTGGGGCGCACGGGCTCATCGTCGCTAGCTCGATCGCGGGATTGGCATGCGGCGGTTTGTTGGTTGGAGCGTACCGCATCGTTGGCGGCTGGCTCTCACGAGAGTCTCATGGACTGGCGATCGGACTTATATTCGCGCTGACACAGTCGTTTGCACCGCTCATGCCGGTCATCGCTGGGGAAACGGTCATACTCATTGGCTGGCGTTGGAGTTCATACGTTGTGGCCGGGTTGTGGTGTGTCTGGGTACCTCTCTGGATTTGGCTCTCCTTCCGATCTGGGGGATCCTCGCGCCGTGAATTACAGAGGTCCATGACTCTGGCTCAAATGTTCAAGGAACCCGTAACGTGGGGCGTCGTAGTTGGCATCTCATTTGCCACACCGCTCTCGTCTTTTCAATTGGGGGAAATTCTAGGCCAAACGAGGGAGCTCGTAACTGCTGATCGCCATTTAGCGGGCTGGGAATTCGCGCTAATAGCCCTTTTGCCCGCCATGGGAGCCGTAGGGGCGGGACTTGCTTCTGACGTCCTAATCCGCAAGGGGTGGAGCGCCGATAGGAGCCGGAGTGTTGTTATCACCCTCTCTGCTGTGATCATGGCGATCCCTGCCTTGTTTGTCTTCGTCAGTGATCCCGTGATGAACTTTTTGTTTGCGATTCTTAGCGCAACGGCAGCGCAAGGCTTGTTCACTGTTCTCTACACTGCGCTTGTGGATGCTGTACCCAGACGAGACATCATTTTGGGAGTTGCCCTCAGTGGATGGCTGAGCGGCTTGATGGGCGGAGCGGCGAGCATGCTGACAAAGCCGATCGGCAGCCGTTGGGGATCTACGCCTTTACTGATTGGGTTCAGCACCCTCGCGCTGATTGCAGTTCCGTTCGTTCGCGCATTGATAAGAAGGATGCCCGCCGAATTGATTCCATCATAGTTCGGAATGCGGCAGTGCGAGTGAATTCCGTAAGGCCTTCAAACTCCTCTAGTGGAAAATCAGTTCACACGGCGGGAAGCTCAGCGTATGGTCTGAGTTCTCCACCCAGACCTGGGCGTGCTGGGCACGGTCGTTCACGATGACGTCGACGAGCAAACCGCTACTTGGGCCCGGGCAGCTTGCGGCGCCGTTCACATGCTGCGTCTTGATGAGCCCCCATTCCCCGCCCGGTCCCCAATCCTGATAGAAATCGTTGAACGGATACTTGGGATGCTCCCCCGGATGCGATGCCCAGTTTGGATCATGCATCCAGATGGCGTAGGCAGTTTTATAGTCCTGCTTCTGGAGCGCGTCGAAGAATTTTCCGACCGTCCATTCAGCCCGCCAGAAAGGAAAGCGCCACACGAGGAACGCGACTACAAGCAGCGCGACAACGGCTGCGCTGATCGTCATTTTTCTACGGCGGGCTTTTTCGGAATCGTATTGTTGAGCGTCGAGCAGGGTCATACATGTCTAGGATAACGGACACGGTACGGATTGGAAAAGTTCCTGAGACGTTTGATGCGCCGGATCAACGGGATCATCCCAAGCAAAAGCCGGGGCTAAAGCCCATTTTTCCCCGAACCGTTTACGCGGCCTTCGAAGGGCCGCTTTTCCATTATTGTGCCGTTTGGCAGGGAGGTACAATTGCGGTAACGGAACATCCACGGGAGGTCCTCAATGCCCGTCTACGATTATGTCTGCCTTGATTGCCATAAACCCTTCGAAACAGTTCTAACCCTGAACGAACACGACAAGGAAAATCCGAAGTGCCCGCATTGCGGGAGCAAGAATGTGGAGCAGGAAGCGGCCGCGTTCTTTGCAGTCACTTCTCGCAAGAGCTAGCGTGAATTGAAACGCGCTGGCTGCTGGCTTAGGGCGTCGATGGCTTGTTGTGCTTCGACAAGGTTCGGGGAGATCTGCAGAGCGAGTTGGTAAGCGGCAATTGCTTCTGCATTTCTCCCGCTCTGGGCGAGGGTCCGTCCCAGCTCAAAATATCCCTGATCGCTGGGCTGCAACTGGATCGAATGAACGAAGTCGCGGATCGCATCCTCGACTCTTCCCTCGCGCTCGGCGAGAAGGCCGAGGCCCACCCAGGTATTGAAGCGGTTGGGATTGAGGCGGAGAGATTTATCGAACGCAGCGTGCGCCTTGGGGTAATCGCCGACGTCCGCATAAGCTGAACCCAGGTTTGCATAGGTAGTCGTGCGCACTCGTGTGTCGGTGGTCAAGCGAGCTGCGAGCTCATACTGAGGAATCGCCTCGGCGGAATGTCCGTGTTGATGCAAGTAGGCGCCGATGTTGGAGTGCGAAACGGGGTCGGCCGGCTGAAGCTGCGCCGCACGCACGAAGTGCGGATACGCTTCGTCGAATCGACCAAGTTGCGTGAGCGCGCCACCATACTCATCTTCTGCGACGAAGTTATTCTCGGTGACTTCTAGCGCGTGCTTCCACAGGCGCAAACTGTCGCGCCAGTATCCAGTCTGTCGATAGGTGATGGAGGCCAAGGTGAGCGCAACGCAGGCCGCAGCGGCAATCTTTATCGTGGGTGATAACTTTGCGCTTTCGGCGAGTTCGGCGGCGCCCCACGTGATCGCAACGAATAATCCGATGAACGGAATGTATGTGTAGCGGTCGGCCATGGCTTGATTGCCGACCTGCACGACTCCAATAACCGGAACGAGTGTGCCGAGAAACCAGAGCCATCCTGCCAAAAGGTATCTGCGGCGCAATCTCACAATGAGGACGCTGACCACCAGCAGAACCATCGCAGCCAAAGCGGCCTTCCACATTGGCAACGCGTTGCCGGGATGTGGATACATAGGAGCCAACTTCGAAGGCCAGACCGTCGCTTTTACGTAGAGGAGATATGAGTACAGAGCGTTCTTGAACCTTACGCCGAACGGAAATGGCAGTACGCCGACCGCTCCGGCGGCCTTCTGCGCGCGCATCGTGATGAGGCAACTGGCGGCCGATAGCGTCAAAAATGGCACCTTCTCGGTCAGGAGTCGAGTGAGAGACACCCGCTCGATGGCCGTCGAGGACGGTGGCGCTACTGCGGACTCTGTCGATCTCTGGATGCGCTGAAGCGGCCAATAATCCAACAGAAGCAACACGAATGGCAACGTGACAACCATTGGCTTCGACGCGAGGGCGCAAATGAACAGCCCGGCAACAGCAAGATAGCGTTTCCAATCCGGCTTCGACGCATACCAGCCATAGGCACCGAGCGTCAGCAGGAAGAAAAAGGTGCTGAGTACGTTCTTGCGCTCCGAGACCCATACCACGGACTCAACGTTCGATGGATGCAGCGCGAATAAGGCTGCAACCAGGAAACTCAGTCCGAGCCGGCGAGTCGCTCGAAAAAGTAACAAGAATAGAATGCATCCGCTCAGGGCGTGAAAGATGATGCTGGTGAAATGATGCCCAGTGGGATTCAGGTGGAACCATTGATAGTCAAGCGCGTGCGACATCCAGGTTAAAGGATGCCAGTTTGCTTCATCGGTCGAGAAGATGGCCCATTTGATCGTGCTCCAGGAGAGCCCGGCTTTGAGATGCGCGTTCTCTGTCACGTACCGGTCGTCATCAAAGTTAACGAACTGGAAATGGGTCGCCTGGTTGTAGACCGCTAACGTGAAGACGACAAGCAACAGGGAGAGGACGAAGGTGCGCTTTTCGGGAGCCGCGAAGAAGCCTTCCGTCGGCTTGGACCATTCTTTTTTCGAGACTTCGGTCTCTTGGACCTGCACGGGGGCAGTCGACACGCGTACGTCCTCCACCGTGGCTCATTATAAAAGGAGGCTTCGTGTGTTCCGGCCGGAGTGTACTCGGAGGGCGTGACCGAGGTAACTGCACCACTGGGGCTAAAGCCCCTCGTTCTATCGCCCGCTGACGCGGCCCTGAAGGGCCGCTCTTCCACGGTGCTGCAGGCGACATTCATGAAAATTGGATCCTCGGTGAGGACACGTCAACGCGACGCTCGCGGACGGCCGACTCTACGCGGGTTTCCAGCGCAGGATTGGCTTTCTGGCCGCTGTGGTTTCGTCGAGTCGCTTCACTCGAGTTGAATGCGGCGCGTCGAGGACCGTCTGCGGATCTTCTTCGACTTCTGCGGCAATCGACTTCATCGCGTCGATGAACAAGTCCATTTCTTCGACCGATTCGCTTTCAGTCGGCTCGATCATCAGCGCACCGGGAACGATCAGCGGGAACGCAGTTGTGTACGGATGAAATCCGTAGTCGATCAGGCGCTTCGCGATGTCCATGGTGCGTACACCTTTTTTTGACTGCAACTTATCGCTGAAGACGACCTCGTGCATGCTCGGCGTGTCGTAGGGCAGATCGTACGTTCCTTCGAGTCCCTTGCGGATATAGTTCGCGTTGAGCACGGCATCTTCGGTCGTTTGGCGCAGTCCGTCAGGACCGTTCGCCTGAATATAGGCAAGGGCGCGGACGAACATTCCGAAGTTGCCGTAGAAAGCACGGACACGACCGACCGATTGCGGACGATTGTATTCAAAGCCAAGCGTGCCGTCAGCGTGCGTGATGACGACGGGCTTCGGAAGGAATGGCTCAAGGTCTTTCTTGATTGCGACAGGGCCGGAGCCGGGACCACCGCCGCCGTGTGGCGTGGAGAACGTCTTGTGCAGGTTGAGGTGCATGACGTCAACACCGAAATCTCCGGGGCGGACTTTGCCGACGAGCGCGTTCATATTGGCGCCGTCCATATAAAGGAGGCCACCTTTGGCGTGGAGGAGATCGGCGATCTCGTGAATACGCTGCTCGAAAACTCCGAGGGTGTTCGGATTCGTGAGCATCAGCGCCGCGACATCTTCATTCATCTGCGCTGCGAGCGAAGAGATATCGACCATACCGCGGGAATCAGACTTTAGATTTTCGACGGCGTAGCCGACCATCGCTGCGGTGGCTGGATTCGTGCCGTGGGCAGAATCAGGGATCAAAATCTTCTTGCGTGGGTTCCCTTTCGACTCGTGATATGCACGGACCATGAGCAGTCCAGTCATTTCGCCGTGAGCGCCGGCCGCAGGCTGCAGCGTTATGGCGTCCATGCCGGTGATCTCGATGAGGCATTCGCTGAGTGTTTTAATGATGCGCAGCGCGCCTTGCGAAATCTTCTCGGGCTGATACGGGTGACCGTTGGCGATGCCTTCGACGCGTGCAACGGCTTCGTTGACGCGCGGGTTGTATTTCATCGTGCAGGAACCGAGGGGATACATTCCGAGATCGATCGCATAATTCCACGTCGACATGCGGGTGAAGTGGCGGATGATCTCGATCTCGCTCACTTCCGGCATGTTGCCGAGATCTTTTCGTTCCGCGGAACCCAGCAGTTTCGCGGCGTCAACCTCAGGCACGTCGAGCGGTGGTAATTTCCAAGCTGCTTTGCCGGGTGAGGACTTCTCGAAGATGAGTCCTTCGTTCTGATTGACGTGACGCGTGGCTTTGGGAGTAGGATGCTTCATCGCGCCATCTCCTCTACTTCTTCTTTAGCGGACCGCACCGAGCGCTCGCTTTCCGCGACCAAGCCCGCGGCCGTATCGATCGCGCTGCGCGTCGTCATTTCGGTGCAGCACCAGAGGGCGGCGTTGCCGAGTTCGGGGTAAAACTTTTTCAGCGGAAGTCCGCCGACGATCTTGTGGCCAAGGAGGCGTCCGTTGATCGCATAGGGATCTTCGCTTGTCTGAACTATGAACTCATTGAACCGCGGCGAATTCGCGAACAAAACTTTTCCGTGCTTTGCGAACTGGTTCGCAGCATAGGCAGTCTTTGCGAGATTCTGCTTCGCGAGTTCTTTCAGGCCGACCTTTCCGTAAGTGGTCATGAAGATGTTGACCATCAGCGCGACTAGTGCCTGGTTGGTGCAAATGTTTGACGTCGCTTTCTCGCGGCGGATGTGCTGCTCGCGCGTGGCGAGTGTAAGAACAAATCCGCGCTTTCCATCTTTATCCACGGTCTGGCCGACGAGGCGCCCAGGCATCTGGCGGACGTATTTTTCGCGGGTGGCGATGACTCCACAGTACGGGCCTCCGAACCCGAGGGGCACGCCGAAAGACTGAGCCTCCATCGCGATGATGTCAGCCTGACGTGGCGGCTCAACGATCCCGAGTGAAACAGCTTCTGCGATTGAGACGACCAGCATCGCTCCATGCTTGTGAGCGATTTCGGCTATGGCGTCGACGTCTTCAATTGTGCCGAAGAAATTCGGAGACTGGATCAGGACGCAGGCCGTCTCAGGAGTAATGGAGCGCTCAAGTTCTTTGAGATCGATCCGCCCGCTGTCGCCGAACCCGACTGTTGAGAGCGGCATTCCCTGATGCGTCGCATAAGTTGCGAGCACTTCACGATACTCGGGATGCAGGTTGCGCGCCACGACTACAGAACGCCGCCCGGTGAGGCGGACCGCCATCATCGCGGCTTCTGCGGCCCCAGTCGATCCGTCGTACATAGAGGCGTTCGCAACTTCCATGCCAGTGAGCTCGCAGATCATCGTCTGGAACTCGAAGATCGACTGCAGCGTACCCTGCGAGATCTCAGCTTGGTAAGGCGTATAGGCGGTGAGGAACTCCCCGCGCGAGATGAGGCTATCGATGATTACTGGCCGGTAGTGAAAATAAGCGCCGGCTCCGAGAAAGCTTGTATATCCGTCGCCGTTTTCGCGAGAGCGTTGGCGGAAAAAATCGACGATCTCGGACTCCGCCATCTGGCGCGGAATTTTCAGATCGCGGTTCAGGCGGTACTCGGCCGGAATGGGAGCGAAGAGGTCGTCGACCGAACGTAGTCCGATGGCTTTCAGCATGGCCTCGCGGTCGGCAGGAGATTTGGGCAGATATCGCATAGAAGTTAATTAGATGTGGCTCAAGCTAAGTTGGATTTTTGTGCGGGAGGCTGCGTTTGAGTATGGGGCAAGTTTCATCAGTGGAACGATTCTTAAGTCAAAAAAGCTTCAACCACGAAGGACACTAAGGTTCACGAAGGAAATGATTAGTGCCCTGCTTCTTCCGCAACGAACTTTTCATAGTCAGCTGCCGAGAGCAGACGATCGAGGTCAGCTGGGTTCTTCAGCATCATCTTTAACATCCAGGAGCCGTGAGCGTCTTTATTCACTTTTTCCGGCGACGTCGCCAGATCAGCATTGACTTCGGTCACAGTGCCGGAGGCGGGGGCGAAAAGGTCGGAGACGGCTTTCACCGACTCAACCGTCCCGAACGTCTTTCCTGCTGTGAGTTCGGCGCCGACTTTGGGCGTCTCTACGAAGACGATGTCCCCGAGCGACTCTTGTGCATAGTCAGTGATGCCGACCGTCGCCGAATTGCCGTTGACCTGAATCCACTCGTGCTCTTTGGTGTACTTGCGATCTGCGGGATAGGGCATAAAGCTTCTAGCTCCTGGCTGCCAGCTTCTAGCTGATCTTGAATGACATTTACGCGGCTTTCTTCGGCCGCTTATAAAACGGTGTTGGGACTACCACCGCTGGTACGCCTTGACCTCTTATTTCTACTTTCAGTTTGGTGCCTACGGCTGAGTCTTCAATCGGAACGTATGCCAACGCAATGTTCTTCTTCAGAAACGGCGCCGGTGATCCACTGGTCACATATCCAATCTCGCGTTTGGATTCACCTTGCACCTTGTATCCGTCACGCGCGATGCCACGCTCGGTCATCTCCAGTCCAACCAAAGTTCTCTTTACGCCGGCGGCTTTCGCTTTTTCCAGGGCCTCGCGGCCGATGAACTCCGGCTTCTCCATCTTGCAGAAGCGGTCGAGGCCGGCTTCCCAGACGTTAATCGTATCGGAAATCTCGTGTCCGTAGAGAGGAAGCTTGCCTTCCAGGCGAAGCGTGTTGCGGGCACCCAAGCCGCAGGGGACGACACCAAATTCCTTGCCCGCCGCCAGGATTTCATTCCAAACTCGCGCACTCGTATTCTCATCTGCCGGGACATAGATCTCGAATCCGTCTTCCGCCGTGTAGCCCGTGCGTCCCATGAGGATGTTAGGGAGTCCGCAGAGCTTTCCTCGCGTGACCCAGTAGAACTTCACCTTATTCAAGTCGGCGTCGGTTAACTTCTGAAGAAGATTGACGCCTTTCGGGCCCTGGATCGCGATCTGGGTGAAATCGTCGGACAAGTTTTCTACCGCGCAGTTGAATTGACGAGTGTTGTCGCGAACCCAGTTGAAATCCTTTTCACGTGTCCCGGCATTGATGACGAGGAGGTATTCGTCTTCCGCGAGGCGGTGAACAATGACGTCGTCGACAAAAGTGCCTTGCGGATAGAGCAGAGCCGAATATTGCGCCTGTCCAATTGCCAACTTGGACGCGTCGTTCATCGAGATATGCTGAACGGCGGCCAGGGCCTGAGGCCCAGCCAGGCGGATATCGCCCATGTGGCTGACGTCGAAAATCCCCACGCCCCTCCGAACAGCCATGTGCTCGTTGATGATTCCACCACCGATGGCAGCGGGATATTCGACCGGCATGTCCCAGCCGTTGAACTCAACCATCTTCGCGCCCATCTGGCGATGGACGCCGTTCAGCGCAGTTTTTCGGGCGGTTGGCGCCTCAACGGAAGACAAAATCAACCTCAATCAGCGAGGCAGTGGCTGGCTGCCAGAAGATGTAGACATCCATGTCGGACTGATTACCGTAACACGTTGATTTTCGGCGGGTCAAACGGCGAAAAGCTTCCACCACAGAGATCTCAGGGTTTCACGGGAAACCGTTTCAGCGTGTGCTTCGATCGAGCCATTTCTCGACGTGAACCGGCTGCCACTCCTCTAGCGCTCGCAGCAATTCCGCTGGCGTGTTGCGCGCCAGAACTAGTTTCCGATTTTGTGGCTTGAGAAAGCGCTGCTCGACTGCGTGATCGAGCATCGTGAGAAGTGGGGTGTAGTAATCGAGGACGTTCACGATCCCGCACGGTTTCAGGTGCAGACCGAGTTGGCTCCAGGTCACGACTTCAAAGAACTCTTCGAAAGTTCCAAATCCGCCAGGCAGAGCGATAAAGGCGTCGGATAGATCGGCCATAAGGGCTTTGCGCTCGTGCATGGAGCGCACGATGTGAAGCTTGGTGAGTTGCTTGTGTCCGATCTCGCGAGTCATGAGATTTTCGGGAATAACACCAATGGCCTCGCCGCCTGCTTTCAGCACTGAATCGGCGATAGCGCCCATCAAGCCGACATTGCCTCCGCCGTAGACGAGTCCGATATTTCGGCGCGTCAGCTCCGCACCTAGTTCTTCGGCACAGGCGCGGTATTCGGCCTTGCTCCCAGCACTAGAGCCGCAGAAGACGCAGATTCGCTTCATGCGCTCATTCTAAGGTGTGGGATGGTGGAAAACTGGGGCTTCCTGCGCTCTTCGTCGGCCTTATTGGTAGTTGCAAGGACAGCGGATTCCTCGGCCAAAAGACGGCCTTCGGAATGACAAAAGCTCGAAGCTTTGATCTTATCTGCCGAACTGAACTGTGACTCGGGAACCAGCTGCGACGTGGGTGCCTGCAATGGGCGTTTGCTGGCGGGCTAATCCGCTGCCCACCGCCTCGATCTCGAGGCCTGCGTCCTGAGCGGCCTCAACTGCGCCGCGGAATGTCTTGCCAACAAAGGATGGAACTTCGATTCCACCTTGTTCGACGTCGAGAACCACCGTGCCGCTCGTCGGCAGTTTCGGCTGAGGCTGTGGGTTGTTGGTCTGAGCAGGTTGGGCCACGGGACTTTCCGTCTCTCGCATCGATGCCTGGACTACGTTCAGGCCACTATCGGCATTCGCGGGCTTGGGCGCCCGCCCCACACTGGCACTGGGGGTTGCCGATTTTGCTGCTTCATTTACTTCGGCAGTTTCCAACGGCTCCCCTGGGTGATCGGGCGTACCTTCATCCAGATCTTTGTCTTTTACTTTTGCCATGAGCAGCTGATGCTTCGGCGCAAGAGGCAAGTCGTGCGGAACGTGCCAATATTCGAGTACCTGTTGCGTGATGCGGTGGAATACGGGGGCGGAAACCTGTCCACCCTGATGGAGGCCGACGGCAGAGTCGAGAATGACGGCCACCACAATCTGCGGATTATTGACCGGAGCGAATCCAGCGAACGAGCCGATGTACTTCGTCTTGGAGTAAGCGCCGGTCGCGGGGTCGACTTTCTGTGCCGTGCCGGTCTTCCCTGCTGAGCTGTAGCCTTCGAGAATTGCTTTGCGGCCAGTGCCTTCGAGAACTACTTTCTGCATCATTGATCGCATTTCGGCAGCTGTATAAGAAGAGATCACGCGATGCGAAGCGCCTGGATGAAACGCAACCATTTGCGGCGTCGCTTGGGGCTCCACTGTGCCTGCAACTATTCTCGGCGAGACCCACACGCCGTCATTCGCAAACGTTGAAACCAGCCCCGCAAGTTGGAGTGGCGAGATCCCAATCTCCTGTCCCATCGAAATCGCGGCGATCGAAACCTTCGACCATCGGCTGGGAGGCTTTGTAAGTCCGCGGGTTTCACCAGGCAATTCAATTCCGGTTTGCTGACCGAATCCATACGCACGGATGTATTTGTAGAAGCGATCTTCGCCCAGCCGCAGCGCGATCTTGATCGAACCCACGTCGCTGGATTCAGCCAGGACGCCCCACACGGGCAGAATGCCGTGTGGCTTGGAGTCGCGAATCCGCATGCCGTTGTAGACGATCGCTCCCATCTGGCAGTCAAAGAGCTCGTCGGGATTGGTGACCTTTTCTTCCAGCGCCGCAGAGATCGTCACCAGCTTGAACGTCGACCCGGGTTCGTAGACATAGCTTACGGCGCGATTTGTGAGCGTTTCGGGCTTAATCTGCTTCCGCAGATTCGGATTAAAAGTCGGCCGGTTCGCGAGTGCGAGGATTTCTCCGGTATGGGGATTCTCGACGATAACGGTACCGGCGATCGCCTGCGTATCGTGAATTGCCTGGTCGAGCTCCTTCTCAGCGATGTACTGGATGTTCTTATCAATGGTCAGAACAATGTTCTGTCCAGGAGTGGGCTGGGTCTCAACGTCGGAGAACCACTGCTTGCGCGCGTCGACGGAGATGAACATCTTGCCGGGACGTCCGGCGAGCTCGTCGTCAAATGCGTGCTCGATCCCGCTGAGTCCGCTGTCTTCCATGCCAACCGAGCCGAGCACCTGCGCGGCAAGATCGCGGGCGGGATAGAAACGCTTGGGCTCTTTCTGGAAGTGAATCCCTTGTAGGTGGAGCGAATTGATGCGCTCGATGGTCTCGTCGTCAGCCTTGCGGGCAACCCAGCAAAATGTCTTGTGCGCGCGGCAGTCAGCGAGGACAACGTTGAAGTCGTCGCCGGTAATGCGGGTGACCAGGTTGACTGCGGTTGGGAGGTCTTTGACTTCAGTTGGGACAGCGAAAGCGGAATCGACCATCACCGACATCGCGAGTTCGTGTCCAGCGCGATCGTAGATTACGCCGCGCTTGGCGGTGAGCGGGATGGCGCGCTGCTGCTGATGTCCAGCTTGCTTTACGAATCTTCCATAGCTGAAGACTTGCAGATAAACGAGGCGCGCACTGATCGCCACGCACCATAGCAGCATCACGGCGCCGAGGAGGTAGAGGCGGGAGTTTCTCGCGGTGGTGGTGTTCGCAGGCGCCATAGCAAATCACGCATGGTCTTTCCGACGATGCGCGTAGCGCTGAAGGAGGAATTTGCTTTTCGTCTCCGCACCGGCGAACAGCAGGTTCCTCGTCGCTTCGCTCCTCGGAATGACAAAGAGCTCAGAAAACTTTGGCGGCCGCTTACTGTCTGGCCGCCTCAAAACGAGCCGAGTTCCCTCGGCGGACAGCCGATGGCGGCTGTCCCAACGTGACCCCTCTTCTCGACACGAACTCTTATTGCGCGACTACCATTACCGCGGCGTTGCTGGCCATTACCGGGCCTTGCGCGTCGGAGCCGCTGCCTTCCATGCGGATTACCTGTCCGGGCTCCGGTGGGACCAGACCCATCCGGCGCGCCAACATATCGATCCTTTCTGGATTACGGAGCGAAGCATCTTCGAGGCGCAGCTCATGGTTCATCTCGCTGATGTTGGCGAGTTCGCGCTTCGCGGATTCGATTTGATACCCATACTCAATGGCCTTGAAATGCTGCCAGGCATACGTAAACACGAACAGGAAGAGGAACGCCAATGCCATGCCGAACTGCTTCATTTCTCGGTTGCGCCGGGGATCTTCCACCTTTACCAAACGAGAGTTGTCAATCGACTTGGAGAAGTAAATCTCGGGCGTGCCCGCCCAGAAGGAACGGCGTTCCGCTGCCGGTACCGCACTACGAATTGTCGCCATCGCTGCTGCCGCCATTTTATGCCGCTCCCTGGTAAGCCTGTTCCCCGTCCGTGACAGGAATCTGCATGGTGAAGATCTCGTGCAGTTCTTCGATCATGCGCGCCTGCTCTGCCAACATGGCGGTGCGCTCTGCCTTCATCATCAGATCCCGAATTAGTGTGCCCGTGTACATTTCTGCTACCTCAACTTGGATTCCTACCACGGAACCCAGTGTTACAGTTTCCAGCTCTGCGGATCTTCGTCCGCTTGTCGAACTGATCCCTTAGGCCCGGCACAGCCATGACAGCTCGTGCCGGGGCTCCGGCAGGTTTTCCGGAGCTAAACTCTTAGGCGGCGCCCGACTTCGGACCTCCGACTTCAGCAAACCCGATCCCGGTCAGATTGACTGAGGTCTGAGGGCCGAGGTCAGACGCCGCTTCTAAATTCTTTCCGCCGCCCGCAATTTCGCGCTTCGGGCCCGCGGGTTGCGTTCGCTTTCGACTTCTGATGCCACTACCGGTTTTTTCGTCAGGATGCGGTAGTACCTGTCCTGATTACTGCCCTCGCGGAAGGCATCCTTTACGATGCGGTCTTCCAGCGAATGAAAACTGATCACCACCACGCGTCCACCGGGCTTCAGAATTCCAGGCGCTGCTCTAAGCAGCGCCTTCAGATCGTCCAGTTCGCGGTTTACGAATATTCGAAGAGCCTGAAAAGTGCGCGTCGCGGGATGAATTCTGCGTTCCGCCTGGTTCATTGGCCGGGCCGCGGCTGATATCACGTCCGCAAGTTGTGCGGTAGTTTGTATCGGCCGCGACCGGCAAATGGCTCTGGCGATTCTCCGCGACCTCCTTTCCTCTCCAAATTCGTAAATCACATCGGCAAGCTGTCGCTCGTCGAGGTGGTTTACCACTTGTTCGGCGGTACGCTCGTTTTGCGGGTCCATCCGCATGTCGAGCGGTCCTTCCGCCTGAAAACTGAATCCACGTGCTGCGTCATCGAGCTGCAGACTGCTGACGCCGATGTCAGCCAGCAAACCGTCGATGGTCGCTGGTCGTTGGCCCTTGGCCACTTCGGCGAATGATCTGTGCAGAAGTGTCACCGTAGGCCAGTCAGGTTGTTCGCCAACGACTAACGACGAACGACTAACGACGAGCTTCTCTCGCGCGATTCTCAGCGCTGCCGGATCCTTATCGAGCCCAATCAAATGTCCCGGTGCGCCGAGGCGTTTTGCGATTTCGTAACTGTGCCCGCCAAGGCCCACCGTGGCGTCGATATAGGTCCCGCCACGCCGCACGTGTAAAAAGTCGATCGCTTCTTTTAAAAGAACCGGAACATGGCTCACTCTTCCACCACCATGCCCAACCCCCTGAGGGGTGTCTGTTGATCCCTCGCCCACTAGATGCCCAGTTCGTCGAGCGTCTTCTCATCCTCAGGCGTGAATTTCTCGGTTTCGATCTCTTTCTTGAACAGCTCCAGGTTCCTGACGACGAGATATGTCAAATTCCCCAGAACTGCTACCTCTCCCTTGATTTGTCCCGCTTCCCGCAACAACTGCGGCAGCAACAACCGGCCTTGACCGTCCATTTCGACCTGCTGCCCGTAGTAGTTCGTCCGATCCAGGAACTTCTTCTTCGTGGGATTGAAATTGGAGAGCCCGGCCAGCTTCTGCTCGATCCGCTCCCACTCCTCGAAGGGATATACTTGAGCAACCTTCCCATCGAGACTTGTGATGTAGAATTGCTGCCCGTATTTCTCGTCGATCACCCGCTTGAACTCGGCCGGGATCTTGAGACGGCCTTTCTCGTCGACCCGGGTTGGATGATTGCCGCGAAACATGGCGCATTAAGGAGGAGAAAGCAGCGAAAGATTCGGTCAAAACCGGGCGATTCGGGCTGTTCGTCGTGCTGTTGGGTCGGATTCCCACCGGCTCCACGTTTTCAGCTCCTCGCTCCCACCAAGCTACCGATCTAACCACTTTCTACCACTTTGTACCACATCTTAGCCGTAAGTCGTTTATTGTCAAGCAGAAACTTGCAGGTGCATGTCCCACTTAGACACGAATTCCGGAAATCACGAAGCCTTGTGGTTTACCAATTCGAGCACCACAATAGATTGGGTTTACGGCTGTGATTCCTTCGCTATTCATTCGCTACGATTTTTCTTGACCCCCGCGAGGGACGCGGATTTTCTTGTGGAAATTTGATGCCTAACCCTTAGTGACGATACCGGATGACGCTGCTGCAATCTCTGAATGAAGGAAATTTCAGAAAGTTGAGGGCAGAGTCATGAAGAGCTTGCAATTCGCTTTATCCATCGTTGTTTTCCTTCCCGCCCTGGTTCTAGCCCAAGATAACTCCGCACCACCAATCTATCCGGCGCCCGGGAGTCAGGCCGAGCAGGAATCCAGACAAAACGTCGCCGACCAGCAGAACGGGCAAATGCCGGTATTTCGAGTCAATGTCTATTCACGCACCGCGAAAGCCGTGAACTTCCGCAATCGCGGCGGCTCTACCACTCTCGATATGAAAGGCACAGATCTCGAGCCTCAGATTACGGGCCGAGCGAAAGTGGACGGCAAAGCCGGTAGGCTGGTCATCGATGTGGACCTCGATCACATGGACCGGCCAAACGGGAAGTTCGGAGGACAGTATTTGACGTACGTGCTGTGGGCCGTCACTCCGGAAGGCCGGGCAATGAATCTCGGTGAGGTGTTGCCGAACGGGAATGGGAAAGACAAGCTGACGGTTACAACGGACCTGCAGGCTTTCGGATTGATCGTCACCGCAGAACCGTACTTCGCTGTGACGCATCCCAGCGATGTAGTCGTGGCGCAGAACGTCGTGCTGCCGAACACGAAAGGCTTTGAGGAGCCGATCGACGCCAAGTTTGATGTGCTGCAAGGCCGGGAATATACCATCGACGTTCCTGTCGAACAGCTTCCGTCCACGCAAGCTCAACCGGACGTTCCTCTCGATTTGCTGGAGGCACGGAATGCGGTCGCGATCGCCAAGGCGGCAGGGGCTGAGCAATATGCCAATGGCAGCGTCATGAAAGCTGAAGACATGCTGCAGCGCGCGGAAGATTACTACCAACGCAAACAAGGGCGCACCCCAATCGGAACGGCAGCGCGTGGGGCGACGCAAATGGCGGAAGACGCCCGCGTCCTGACGCTTCGCCAGAAAGAGAAAGAACGCGAGGAGGCAGCTCGAAAAGCAGCGGCCGATGCCCAAGCGAAGGCTCAAGCCGACGCCGAGGCTGCAAAACGCGATGCGGAGCAGGCCCAGGCGCAAGCTAACGAAGACGCACGCAGGCGTGCTGAGGCGGAGCAAGCCCGCGCTCAGGCGGAGCAGCAGCAGGCCGCACTTCAGGCGCAGCAACAGCAGGCGGCAGCCCAGGCTGCTGCAGCAGCACAACAGGCTGAAGATGCGCAGCGCAAAATGCAAGACGCTCAAAACCAGTTAGCGCAAGCTCAGGTGGCGACACAGCAAGCTGAGCAGGAAAAGGACGAGGCTGTTCGTCAGAAAGAAGAATTAAGACAGCGCTTACAGGCACAATTGAATCAGGTTTTGCAGACGCGCGACAGTGCCCGTGGTCTTATCGTCAGCATGCCCGACGTGTTGTTCGACTTCAACAAGTACACGCTGAAGCCCGAAGCACGCGAGCGTCTGGCCAAGATTTCGGGAATTGTGCTCGCCTATCCCGATCTGAAGCTGGATATTGAAGGACACACCGACAGCATCGGAAGCGATGACTACAACCAGAAGCTCTCCGAGGAGCGCGCCGATACCGTGCGCGGATATCTGGTTTCCTCAGGCGTGAAGCCAGACAACATCAAAGCCGTTGGTCTGGGAAAGGCCGATCCTGTTGCGGATAACAGCACCTCGTCAGGACGGAAACTCAATCGGCGCGTGGATATGGTCGTATCGGGTGATGTAATCGGTACGCAGCCTGGAACACAAGGCTCCATTACACCTGCACCGGGGGCCGGCGGCGGTCCGTCGATGCAATAGCGTTGGAAGTTTCGGATCGGCTGATGTGAGGGCGATGCCTTCGCGTCAGCCGACCGACTCCTTGGACGCTGCTCTCCTTTATTATTTGGCGGCCGATGGCCTCGCACATTGAATTTGGGCAGTGGGTTCCTTTTCCCCTAGATCTCGTGTTTACGTTTTTCTCTGATCCTGAAAATCTGCCAAAGATCATGCCTACGTCCAGCGCGACCAGGCTTGTCGAAGTCAAGCGCGTGCCTCCTTCCGTCGCTCCGGCCGGATTGAAAAACGAAAAGGCTGCAGGAACTGGATCTATTCTCGTCACCTCGTTTCGCGTTTTTCCATTTCTTCCCTTCCGACAACAGTGGATCGCTCGAATCACGGAGTTTGAGTGGAACCATCATTTCGCGGACGTGCAGGAGAGAGGTCCGTTTCAGTCATGGCATCATCGCCACGAGTTTGCTGCAAGCTCAAGAAACGGCACGTCCGGAACGGCTATCCGTGACGTGATTGACTACGAAATCGGCTTCGGATTTCTCGGGCGAGCGGCGGATGCGCTATTGGTGCGCCGGCAAATGGACAGCACGTTTCGGGAACGGCAAAGAAAATTGCCGGAACTGCTTCGCAAATGAGTAAGGGAATTACTTTGTGGGTTCAACGAATACGGCAGTCCCATACGCGAGCACTTCGGTGACGCCCTGCATGATTTCCGTCGCGTCGTAACGCGCTCCGACGACAGCGTTGGCGCCAAGTTCTGCAGCGTGCTGCAGCATCAGATCGAAAGCTTCCTGCCGCGTCTTCTCGCAGAGATTTGTCAGCAGTGTGATGTTGCCCCCGACAAGGGTCTGAAGCCCCGCGCCGATCGTTCCGAAAATGGAACGCGAGCGGACAACAATTCCGCGGACAACACCCAAAGTGCGCGTTACATGAAAGCCATCGAGTTCGAACTGCGTCGTGACCATGTTATGGCTCACCATTCTGCCCGAGCTATAGCCTGTCGCCATTTTGGACTCCTGTTGGAATCTCTCCTGAAAAGTGAAATATAGCGCCACGAGTCGCTCGAAGCGAGTGTCTGGGCGGTTTCGTGGCAGTCATTCGAGCTCTGATGAGATGAAGAATTCGCCGGACGAAGTGTCATACTCAATGCGCAGAACATTCGGTTTGCAGCAAACCTGGCAGTCTTCCACGTAGGATTGGCGGCGTCCGGCGGATTCGTCCACCGCGGTGACGTTCCACTCTCCGCAGGCTGCGCATTGGAAACCTGACTGCATAGTTCGAGAATAGTCCAATTCCCTGCTGTGTATTCCCGTGTCTCTATAATTGAAACTTCGTAGCAGACCACTCTTAAGGAGGCGAAATGATTTCTCGTCGCAAGTTCCTCGAGATCGGCGGCGTTGCAGGTGCCGCCTCAGCAGCGTTGCCTTGTCTCGCGGCGGGGGCAGATGCATCGGACGAATCTTCTCTGCCGCCGTCAATCGCGCGCCTCAAGTCACGGAAAAATGAAGCTACTTCCATCTCAATCGAAGAACGCCGCGAACGCCAGGACAAAGCCCGCAGATTGATGAGAGAAAGCAACCTCGATGCCATCGTGCTGATGGAAGGCACCTCTCTGCGCTACTTCACCGGCATCCGCTGGTGGGGCGGCGAACGCATGTTCGCTCTCGTGCTTCCAGTAAAGGGCCCACCTTTCTATGTATGTCCGGGGTTCGAAGAAGGACGCGCACGCGAGCAGATCAACAACTCTCCAGATGGGGCTCAGGCTGATGTTCGAGTCTGGCAGGAAGACGAAAGTCCCTATCAACGTGTCGCACAAGGCCTGAAAGACCTTGGCATCGCCACAGGCAAACTTGGGATTGAGGAGACGATCAAGTTCCTGTTCGTCGACGGCATGGCAAAGGCCTCGCCACAAACCAAACTCGTGAGTGCGACTCTGGTGACCGCCGGCTGCCGCATGATCAAGAGTTCCAACGAGATCGCACTCATGCGTCTGGCTGCAGAAGCCACGCTGTCGGCCTACAAGGCCGCTTACGAGGCAGTAAAAGAGGGAATGGCGCAACAGCAAGTCGAGGATCTCGTCGGCAAAGCGCACGCGCAACTCGGATTTACCGGATATGTGGACGTTCAGATCGGTGAGTTTTCGGCCTTTCCCCATGGATCGGTAACGCCGCAAATTTTGCACGAGGGCACAATTGTTCTGATGGATGGCGGTTGCACCGCCGAAGGCTATCAGTCAGATATCACGCGCACATTTGTTCTGGGCAAAGCCTCAGAGAAAATGAACCACGTGTTCGATATCGTTCACCGTGCGCAATCGGCTGCACTAGCAGCAGCAAAACCCGGCGCCGAATGTGGTTTAGTTGATGACGCCGCGCGCAAAGTTGTGACAGACTCCGGGTACGGTCCCGACTACAAGTACTTCACGCATAGGCTCGGCCATGGACTTGGCATGGACGGCCACGAGTGGCCGTATCTAGTTCGCGGAAATCAGACGAAATTACAACCGAACATCACAACCAGCAACGAACCGGGGATCTATATTCGAGGGGAATTTGGAGTCCGCCTGGAAGACGATATGCACGTGACCGAAAGTGGAGCGGAACTGTTCACACCGCAGAGCCCATCCCTGGAAGATCCGTTTGGCAAGAGTTGACTTCACCGACGTAGACCGTGATTACTCAGTCCGCCTTCGCCGAGCGCCGCCATTTGGCGTGCATCCAGATAAGAATCCCCAAAGCACAAATCACCAAGGGGCTCGGTGGGGAGAGTTGGAATTCCCAGAGATTGCCGCTCTGGAATGTGACTGCATAGAGAGCCCACGCTCCGCCAGCAACAGTGATGAATCCACCTACAATTTCCTCTGTTCGGAATGGGGCGGTACTCTCTCTCTTGGACTTCACGGCTGAAGCGTGGATGGCAGGGTAAGCAGGACGGGTCGGATTCAGGTAGCCTTCGCGTTCCTCATCGCAATCCACGGGAAGCGCCTCTGACTTCGCTGCTTCCAGAATGCCACCGTTTCTGCGCAAATGCGCCGTTACGTCAGTCACTACCGGCGACGTGTCCGAACGTTCACGGGATCGACAATGCCCCCGGATCCTAAGTCTCCGGTACCGGCGGGCATCCGGGGAATTCCTGCATGTAGGTATTCCCGATGTATCCCAGATAGTCGATGCCGATTTCGCTGGTGAAAAATCCATCGGCCGTGAGTTTGCGCAGGAAGCCAAAGAACTCAATTCCCTGCCCCAGGCTCGGATCTTTCTTCGCGTTCTTGCGGTAGGCGATCAGATCGAGGATTTCTTTTTGTTGATCTGCGGTGCAATCGAGATAAGGTTTTTCGTACCGGTCTGTGCAATTGTTATCGAGCCACATCAATCCACCACCGAGCGACAACTGATACTCCTGGTTCTCGCTGGTCAGCAGATCGATGAACTCCGGCGCGCCAGCCTCGACCGCCCCTTTTGCTTCTTCATCCGAAGGAATGATCGCGTTGCAGAGATTCTGCAGCGTCTTGTAAGCGTGGGCAGGAAAGAACTTCGGAGTGTATGTCTGATTGGCAGCCGACGCCTTCTCGGCCCTGATCATGCTATGAGCGTACTCCGCAGCCTCAAGCGGAATCACGCGCAATACGGAACCGGTAACGGCCGTCGCGGTCAACGACTTAAGGATGTCTCGCCGGGAAATCGCCATACCTAGGCTCCCAAATTTCCTTTCTTCGCCTGATCTATCAAATATTCCGAAGCACGCCAGGTCAGAGCCATGATCGTCAGCGTTGGATTCTTATCGGCATTGGTCACGAAACATGCGCCGTCGGTGACGAAAAGATTCTTTACATCGTGGGCCTGGCAGTATTGATTGAGTGCTGAAGTTGCCGGGCGCTCACCCATGCGGACTGTGCCCACTTCGTGAATGATGACGCCCCCGTCTGCGATGCCGTAAGGATGCGCTTCATTCTGATCAGCGGACGGAATGAATACACCGTCCGCAGCCTCCACGATGGCACGGTAGCTTTCCTGCATATCCTTGGCCATCTTGACTTCGTTGTCGCCCCACTTCCAGTGGAAACGAAGGACAGGAATGCCCCACTGATCAACGACGTTTGGGTCAATTTCGCAGTAGCAGTTCTCGTTCGGAATCATTTCGCCGCGTCCGGCGAAACCGATGTATGTCCCGTATTTCTTCTTGCACTCACGTTTCAGAGAAACACCGTAACCCTCAAACTCGTCGCACAGATCGTCATAATCGCCTACACCGGGCAGACCACGACCGCCGCCGAATTCGGTGTGATAACCGCGCAGAAAGTCATTCTTACGATCAAACTTCCACCACGGCAAATACATGTGCATTCCGCCCACGCCATCGTGATTGTGCGCGGGCATGCGCTCCAATTGCGGGAAATATCCCCCGGCGTCGCTACCGACCGTATCCATCAGCTTGCGCCCAACCACACCGGAAGAGTTCGCCAAGCCGTCAGGAAAGAGGCTCGACCTCGAATTCAGCAAAAGCCGCGCAGATTCGCAGGAACTCGCGGCCACGATGAAAGCACGCGCATGAACCCGCCGCTCTTCTTTCGTAGCTTTCTCGATGTAGGAAACTGCTGTAACTTTTCCATCTTTGCCCACAACCAGTTCACGAGCCATCGCCCCGGTGATCATCGTCAGCCGCCCCGTTTTCTCGGCGGGAGGAATCATCACTTGGCTTGAACTGAAGTTCGACGCGGTAATGCATCCGCGCCCGCATTGCGCGCAGTAGTGGCACGCAGCGCGTCCGTTGTGAGGTTTGGTAAGAATCGCGAGTCGGCTCGGAATGCAGAGAATGCTCAGCTTGTCGCAAGATTTCTTGATAATCGTCTCAGTACACCGAGGCTTCGGCGGCGGAAGAAAAATCCCATCCGGCGCACTGGGAATGTTCTCCTTCGTTCCGAAGACTCCAATGTAAGATTCAACCTTGTCGTAGTACGGCGCGACGTCCTCATAGCTGATCGGCCAGTCATCCCCCATGCCGTCATGCGACCGAACTTTGAAATCGACCGGAGCCATGCGGAGAGCGATGCGTCCCCAGTGGTTGGTGCGGCCACCAACAATGCGCGAACGGAACCAGCGGAACTTCGATCCGGGAGCCGAGACGTACGGCTCGCCCTCAATCTCCCACGCACCATTGGGCGCAAGAAACTCGTTATCAAAACCATGACGCTGGCGGCCACCAACGCCGGCACCACGATGTGGCAAATCGTAAGGCCACACGTGCTCTTTGTAGTCCCGCTCGGGGATGAAGGAAGGCCCCGCCTCGAGCAAGGCGACGTTCAGGCCGCCCTCGCTCAGAACTTTGGCCGCGGTGCCGCCTGCGGCACCTGAGCCGATGATGCAAACGTCATAAGTTTTTGGAGTGCGCTTGACCTGCATGATCCCCAGTGAAGTTTGCCCATAAAAGTCGCCGCCGCAGGTGCGGCGGCGTTTTCCGCAAAAGCGCTTGCTAGAACGTGAGCGTCGAAAGGTACTGGTAACTTTTCGTGATGCTCTCGATAGGATCCTTCGGACGATCATGCTCCACAATGTAGTGCTTGATCCCGGCCTTTTCCGACTGGGCGAAGATCCGCTTCCAGTTGATCACGCCGTCGCCCACTGACGTCAGGTCGACGCTGTCGCCGAAGCTCTGCGACCCGCCGGTCGTGACCTTCGGCATGGTCTTCACGTCTTTCACGTGCACGAGCGGGAACCGCCCCGGATACTCGTTGAAGTACTTCAGCGGATCCGTGCCCGTGGTTGAAATCCAGCAAAGGTCCATTTCCATCTTCACCAACTTCGGATCGCACATCTTGAGCAGTTCGTCATACGGCAATTTGCCATCTGCTGTCTTAAGGAACTCAAACCAGTGGTTGTGATAGCCGAATTGCATCCCCGCAGCCTTCGATTGCTCGCCGCACTTATTAAATTTTTCGGAAGCCTGCTTCCAGATATCGGGAGACTTCCGCAGATCTTCAGGAATCCACGGGCAGATAATGTATTCGAGCCCAATCGCTTTTGAGAACTCGACTACCGACGGGAATTTCGCGTCGAGTTCGTCATATTGCACGTGAGTAGCGGGGGCTTTCAGGCCGTTCTTGTCGAGAACATCCTTCACTTGTTGGGCAGTACGTCCGAAATATCCGGCAAACTCCACTTCTTTGTAGCCGATCTGCGCAACCTTGGCGATTGTGCCATCGAAGTCATCCTTCATCAGGTCACGGACGGTGTAGAGCTGCACTCCAACCTTATCGATCTTGTGTTCGGCGGCCCAACTGAATCGGGGAGTGAACAGGGTCGCCGCCGTGGCGGTGCCGGCTACTTTCAGAAAACTGCGTCGGTTCATGGCATGAAAACTCATGATTGCGTTTCCTCCGGGGTTCCGCAGGGGCGGATGTCAATTCGGATGAATTATACGCGCAGCCGCTAGAAAATCGTTACAGTAAAGCCCTCAACGATGCGCTGATGTACTGAATTGGCACTGAAGAACACGTCGACCACTGCATTCTCCTAAACGCACTAGCTCCTCAGGATTTCCTCTCGCGAACGCAGCGATCTAGAACTAGCTCGCGGAGTCGAAGGATCCTTCCCTTCTAGCTTTTCTCGACCTGAAGATTGTTGGTGACGCCGAAGATCCCAGGAACACCATTCGCCCGCATCCCTGCCAGATTTTTGTCTGTATCGTTGTCGACCGCGCCTTCTAGTGTGACGCGTCCATTCTTCACAATGATACGAATCGGCTTCTGCACGCCGAGCTCATACTTTTGCAGCGCAGGATACTGGTAGATGGCGCGGAAAAGCTCCAGACGGATGCGATCATCCGCCGACGAAGGTGGCAGCACTTCGATTTGGTTGTTCACTTTCTCGACGCCTTCAATGTGCTTCACGGCGCCTTCAGCATCAGACTTTAGCGATGGACGCACGACCTGCCCTACCAACGTGACCGTTTCACCGTCAATGCGGTAGCCGATATCGTCGAAAACGCCGTAGTAAGGAAGCATCAGAATCTCGTGCCGAACTTCGCGCGAGATGCGGTCCTGAGACTTTGCCGACGGTTGATTGCGGGTGTCTTGGGATACTGCCGTCACGCTGAGAACAACTAGAAGGCTAGCTAGCAATGAAACGAGTTTCGTGCTCATCATCGACCTCATATTCTGGATGCCGTTTCTCGCCTGCCGGTTGCCGTCCCGGTCGGGTCGACTGGACCATTCGGTTGGGTCGAATGACCTCCTCCCGCACCCTTTCTCTATGAACTCTAATCCCCTTTTCTTGACAACCCCCTGAGCCTGTGCCAAACTGCCGCTCGTCTCAGTGCCAATCCTCTCCCAGACGCACGAGGCCTCTCGACCTACTCCACTTGATTCAATGCAGCTTTGGGACCGCCGAAAGAAAAGGCAATCTTAAAGGAGGTCGCGAGAACAATGAGAACCGTCCGGCTGGCTTGGAAAGGGTATCTGTTACTGACAGTGATCCCGATGCTGGGATCAAGTAGTGTGGCGGCGACTCTCTACGTTGGAACGTGCCACTCCCCGAGCTACTCCACCATATCCGCCGCAGTGGCCGCGGCGCCGCCGGGGTCGGCAATTGGAGTATGCCCGGGGACCTACCAGGAGCAGGTTTTCATTACGCAACCGCTCACTCTGCAGGGAATTCGAAGCGGCAATGCTGATCGGGCTCGGATTATCGTGCCTGCCAGCATCACTGGAGGATCGCCAAACTGGCAGTTTGTTCCCGACCCGGATTTCATCAACAAGATCGCTCCGCAAATTTACGTGAACAGCCCCACAGGTCCCGTCAACATCAGCAATCTCACCATAGACGGCAGCGGTGAGATGGGCTCTCCCTCGTCGTGCCCGCCAACTTCTTCCAGCGAGTGGGAGACCGTGGCGATCCTTTATGAGAACACGTCGGGCTCGATTAAGCAGGTCAACACAGTGGGTCAGGGGAAGAATAGCAGTTGTGGCGTGGGGATTCGAGCGTATGCGGCTCCTCCTGTGATCCCAACCGTGACCATCAGCAATAATTCTCTGCAAGACGCTACTCTGTATGGAATGTATCTGGAAGCGCCTATGCCGGGCGCGAGCATGACAGTTTCGGTTACGAACAATACTATGACAGTTGGATCGCAGAATTATGGCAGCGCCGCTCTCTACTATGACGCCGTTTCCGGCGTCATCTCTTCGAACTTCATCTCGACGCCAGGTCACGGCGTGTGGGATTACGGCTCCTCCGGCGTGTTAACAGTGTCGAACAATACGATTCTTTCGACAAATGGCGCTGCGGGATTCGGCGGGGTGCTGGGAGCCGGTGGACTCGGTGGTGGGACAGAGGCCTACACTGCGAATAAAGTGGTGAACTACTACGTCGGGCTTGACATCCCTCCCGGCCCGTCAACAACGAAGAACAATCTCGTCGTAAACAGTTACTTGGGGATCGAAGTGGGCTGCAACACGGCGGCCACCATCAGCGGAAACGTTGTCAACAATGCCCAGATTGGAATGGACACGGTTCCAACCGGATTTTCGGCAACCGGAAAAATATCCTTCTTCAGCGCGGATCAGGTCCAAGGCTCGTCAACCTGTCCCTAGGTGACAGGCCGAGGGGTGCTCAACCAAGGCGCGTTACGATCGAGACTACGGTCTCTGGCTCGCTCCTGCGCACTAATGCAGCCGCCCGTTATCTCGCCAGAATAAACGCCGCGATCAGCAGCACACAAAATGCAGTTGCGTGTTTCAGTTCGCTCCAGCCGAGCCGGCGAACGACCAGCTGTGTCGGCTCCTGCACGAAGTAGAACCATCCTCGGAAGAGCAGCGGGGCGAAGGCCAGCGAGGCGATTGGAGGCATGAGCCGCGCGAGGCAGGCCACAGTGATGATCGCGGTCATGATGGCTTGTCCGAGGGCGAATGCCCAGCCGTGCGCGAGCTTGGCGCGGAATCCCTGGATCTTTGCGGTGTGAATCCGCAGCTGCACGTAATGGATCTGGTCGCCGGCGAAAAGGATGTTGGCGAGCCAGAGCATCCAGGCGCGGTCGTCGAATTGTCCGGTGATCACGTAATACGCAGCTGGCGCCGAGGCGGTTAGGCCGACGATGCCAACCATTTCGGAGAGCATGCGAGTGCGGCGGCTGATCTTCTTTAATATGGCCTGCGCGATGAAGGCCACTGACACAGCAGCGCCAAGCGGCCAGAGGCGGGCGTTGCGCCCAGCCCAGAGCAGAAAGGCAAGAGCGATGCCGGCCACGGCCGCGAGCATGACGATCACCGAGCGCAGCGTGTGCGATTCCTCAACGCTCTGCGCGCGCATGGCGGTGGTGCCAAGAAGGTTCTCGAGAGGAGTGCGCAACCAGAACAGCGCAAGCGCCGCGGTCAATAGAAGAATCAGCGGGAAGATGTGGCTCGCCTGGTGGAACGCGACTCCGGCGCCGGTGACCATCGGTACGAGAAGCAGTCCCCACGCTCCGTGCTCGCGGGGAAGGATTAAAGCGCGGCGGCGTTCGCGGCGAGCTTTGTCGGTCGCGGCCTCGTCGTTCGGCCTGCAGGGAGCGGAAACACTTTGCGTTTGAAGATTGTTGATATCGACAGAATGTATGACTGACAAGATTGCACCCCAGGGGGCTAAAGCCCGATTCTCAACGTGGCCCACACGGCGCGGCTGTAGCCGCGCCCTTTCAAAACGACAAACTCTCAAGACCGACGCCGTGCTTGTTCCCACTTCTCGCGACACCGGCGAGAAGTGGGGCATGCCCGTCCGTACTACTCGTTCCTAGCGCCATCCAGCCATGTGGATGTGCGTCATTCCCTTTACGGCGCGCATGTACTGTGCGCGCTCGAAGGCTCCAGGATCGGCGCAGCGTTGCTGGCTCATGCTGCCCTGCATCTGGCGGACTGACTCGTACTCGTGCTCTTCCATCCACTCGCGCAGTTCGCGCTCGACATGCCGTAAATGATTGATGCCATGCCGCATCAGCGACGAGCAGAGCATGGTGACGTTCGCGCCGACCATCAAAAGTTTCACGACGTCTTCGGCGGTGTGGACGCCGCTTGTGCCGGCGAGGCTGGCCTTCACTTTGCCGTAAAGAATGCCGATCCAGGTAAGTGGCAGCCGCAGCGCCTGCTGCGAACTGAGCAGAACGTTGGGACGAATCTCCAGTTCTTCGAGATCGATATCCGGCTGATAGAAGCGGTTGAAGAGCACCAGGCCGTCGGCGCCGGCGGCATCGAAGCGCCGCGCCATGTTCGCGAAGTTGCTGAAGAACGGGCTCAGTTTCACCGCGACAGGAATGGTTACGACACTCTTCACGGCGCGCACGATTTCCAGATAATTTTTCTCAACTTCCGCCGAGGTGAGATTCGCATCGGTTGGAATGTTGTAGATATTGCACTCGATCCCATCGGCGCCGGCGCGTTGGATCTCGCTGGCGAACTTCGTCCAACCGCCGAGAGTCGACCCGTTCAGGCTCGCGATAATCGGAATTTTGACCGAAGCTTTCGCTTTGCGAATGTGATTGAGATATCCCTCGGGCCCGGTGTGAAACTCGCTCGGCTGCGGGAAGTATGTGAGCGATTCGGCAAAACTTTCGGTGCCGGCCGCGAGGTGATAATTAAGGTCTGCTTCTTCCTGGCGGAGTTGCTCTTCGAACAGCGAGTACAAGACCACAGCCGAAGCGCCCGCGTCTTCGAGGCGGCAGATTCCGTCGACGTCGCGCGAAAGCGGCGAAGCCGAAACAACCAGAGGAGAGGCCAGATTGAGGCCGAGATAACTGGTGCTGAGGTCGATCATCGAAGTCTCCTTGACAGTTCCTGGGACTAACCCGATCCCGTTACAAACTCGATCTGGGATGCCCCATGTCTCGCCGGTTTCGCGAGACATGGGACACCTCTATTTCACTCCTACTGGACTCGGCTTCTCCGCCGCTGGTTTCGCGGGCGCTTCTTTGGCTGGAGCTTCCACGTCCGGCTTGCGGCTTGCCATGTACTCGTACATGTGGAAGCGTCGCTCCACATCGTGCTGCGCTTCTTTCCAAAGTTGTTCTGCGTGTTCCGGATGGCTCTTGGTCAGCATCTTGAAGCGGGTCTGCTGCAGGAGCCAATCCTGCACCTTGCGGCTGGGCGCGCGTGAATCGAGCGCCAGCGGGTTCTCGCCGATCTGAGCCCTTTCCGGATGATAGCGATAGAGCAGCCACTGCCCGGATTCGACCGCGACCTTCTGATCCGTCATCGAGGTCTTCATGTCGATGCCGTGCGCGATGCAAGATGAGTACGCAATGATGATGCTCGGTCCGTCATACGCCTCGGCCTCGAGGAAGGCCTTCAGCGTGTGCTCGTCCTTCGCGCCCATCGCGACGCTGGCGACGTAGACGTTCCCGTAAGTCATCGCCATCATGCCGAGATCTTTCTTCGGGCCGGGCTTGCCGCCCGCGGCGAACTTCGCGACTGCGCCACGCGGCGTGGACTTCGACGCCTGGCCGCCTGTGTTGGAGTAAACCTCGGTATCGAGAACAAGCAGGTTGACGTTGCGTCCACTGGCGAGGACGTGATCGAGGCCGCCGTATCCGATGTCATACGCCCAGCCATCGCCGCCGATGATCCAGACACTCTTCTTTACGAGCATGTCGGCCACCGCGAGCAACTGCCTGGCTTCGGGAGAGTTTACTTTTTGCAACCGCTCTTTCAGGACGTCCACGCGTTGCCGCTGCTCGTAAATATCGGACTCGTCTTTTTGTTTTGCGGTAACCAGCGCCGTGGAGAGCTCTTCGCCGATGCTGCCGGCAAGACGCCGGACGAGCTCCTGCGCATATTCAGTTTGTTTGTCAATCGACACGCGGAAGCCCAGACCGAACTCGGCGTTGTCTTCGAACAGCGAGTTCGACCATGCCGGGCCGCGGCCGTCGGCATTCTTGGTCCACGGAGTTGTCGGCAAATTGCCGCCGTAGATCGAGGAGCAGCCTGTTGCGTTCGCAACTACGGCGCGATCACCGAACAGCTGCGATACCAGCTTCACATAAGGAGTCTCGCCGCATCCCGAGCAGGCACCCGAGAACTCGAACAGCGGTTCTTGTATCTGTTGCTGGCGAATCGTGCCGACCTTGATCTTGCGGCGATCGAGCTCGGGAATGTTGAGGAAGAATTCCCAATTCTCTTTCTCAGGCTCGCGCAGCGGCGGCTGCGCCACCATGTTGATCGCTTTCAGCCGGACTTCGCTCTTATTCTTCACCGGGCAGACATCGACGCAGACGCCGCATCCGGTGCAATCTTCCGGCGCGACCTGGATCGTATATTTCATCCCAGCCCACTCTTTGTCCCGCACGTCGCACGACTTGAAGGTCGCGGGGGCCCCGGCGAGTTCCTTGCTGTCGTACACCTTGATGCGGATTACCGCATGAGGGCAGACCATCGCGCACTTGCCGCACTGTATGCAGATCTTCGAATCCCAGGCGGGAATTTCGAGAGCGAGGTTGCGCTTCTCCCATTGAGCAGTCGCGGTCGGGAAAGTACCGTCGCAAGAAAATGCGCTGACGGGAAGTTCGTCGCCTTTTCCGGCATAAATCGTGCCAAGAACATCGCGCTCGAACTTCGGAGCGCCCGGAAACACTGGCGGCAGCTGAGCTTTGCTCGAGACCGTGGCCGGAACTTTCACTTCGAACAGATGCGCCAGAGTCTCGTCGACCGCGAGCATGTTCTTCTTGACGACCTCTTCGCCTTTCCTGCCGTAGGTATGGCGAATCGATTCCCGGATGGCTTCAATCGCTTCCTCGCGTGGAAGAACCTTCGAGATCGCGAAGAAGCAGACCTGCATGATCACGTTCATACGTGATCCCATGCCGGTGTCCTTCGCAACCTGGTAGGCGTCGATTACGTAAAACTTGGCTTTCTTTGCGATCAATTGTTGCTGCACTTCGCGCGGCAGGTGATCCCAAATTTCGTCTTTGCCGTAAGGACTGTTCAGCAGGAAAACGCCGCCATCCACCAGCGAGCTGAGCATGTCGTAGCGCTCCAGGAAAATCCACTGATGGCAAGCTACGAAGTTTGCTTTCGAGACCAGGTAGCTCGACTTGATCGGCTGCGGTCCGAAGCGCAGGTGCGAGACGGTCATCGCGCCAGACTTCTTGGAGTCGTAAACGAAGTATCCCTGAGCGTAGTTGTCGGTATTTTCGCCGATGATTTTGATTGAGTTCTTGTTCGCGCCGACGGTGCCGTCTGCGCCCAATCCGTAGAACATTGCGCGGACAACGCTATCCGGCTCGGTCGAGAACGTTGTATCGTACTCAAGGCTTGTATGCGTGACGTCGTCGTTGATACCGATCGTGAAATGATCTTTCGGCTGCGGCTTCTTGAGGTTGTCGTAGACAGCCTTCACCATCGCAGGAGTAAATTCCTTTGACGACAGCCCGTAACGCCCGCCAACGATTTCGGGAGCGGTCTTGATCTGGCCGTAGCCCAGCTTCAGACCTTCATTCAGCGCGTTCACCACATCCATGTAGAGCGGTTCGCCGATCGCGCCCGACTCTTTCGTGCGATCCAGCACTGCAATCTGCCGAACCGTCGAGGGGAGGGCCTCCAGGAACGACTTCACGCAGAATGGCCGATACAGCCGCACTTTCAGCAGACCAACTTTTTCGCCGCGAGCGGTGAGGTGGTCGACGGTCTCATCCGCAACTTCCGCACCCGATCCCATCATGACGATCACGCGCTCGGCATCCGGCGCGCCAGTGTAATCAAACAACTTGTACTGGCGTCCGACGATCTCCGCGAACTTGTTCATCGCCGCTTGCACCTTGGCGGGGGCGTCATCGTAGTACTTGTTCGCGGCTTCACGAATCTGGAAGAACACGTCCGGATTCTGCGCCGTCCCGCGCAGCACCGGATGATCCGGCGACAGCGCCCTTTGTCGATGCTCGATTACGCGATCCATATTCATCATGGCGCGAATGTCGTCATCGTTCAGCATCTCGATCTTGTTCACTTCGTGTGAAGTACGGAATCCATCGAAGAAATGTAGGAAGGGAATTCGCGTCTCAAGCGAGGCCGAGTGTGCGATCAGTGCGAGGTCCATCGCTTCCTGGACTGAGTTGGAGCACAGCATCGCCCAACCGGTCGTGCGGCAGAACATCACATCGGAATGGTCGCCGAAAATCGAAAGCGCATGGGTTGCGATGGTGCGCGCGGAAACGTGGAACGCCGTCGGCGTCAGCTCGCCGGCAATCTTGTTCATGTTCGGAATCATCAACAGCAATCCCTGGGAAGCTGTGAAGGTCGTGGAAAGCGATCCGGTCTGGAGAGCTCCATGCACTGCGCCGGCGGCTCCGCCTTCACTCTGCATTTCAACCACATGCGGCACGCTTCCCCACGCATTGGGAATGTTCTCGCTGGCCCACTGGTCGGCCCACTCGCCCATCGGCGACGAAGGAGTAATGGGGTAAATCGCGATGACTTCGTTTACCCGATAAGCGACGTGTGCAACGGCTTCATTGCCGTCCATGGTCTTGAACTTGCGCTTCATGAAATCCCCCGTTCAGTTTTTCGACGGGAACCACTGGCGTGGTCCTGCGATATAAGAAGGATGCGACAGGGAGGGGGGAGCTGTCGGGACGTAGGTTCACAGTTCGGTGTGATTTAAATCACAGCCTCACTGAAAACGATTGCAGGCGTTGAATTTACGTGAAGCCCGAAAGGGGCGGAATGTGTAAGCCCAGAGCGCAAAATCCCGGAATAAACGCGAGATTTTGTGCGAGTGCCAGAAGGACGACATGACTCTCGAACCACTTCATCGCACGGCTAACGTATACCCAACCCCCGTTTTCGAAATGTCATACACCCCAAAATCGCAACTATAGACGGTCCACGCCTCGGTTGGATCTGCACTATCCGTCGTCGCGGTCCAGTAATACTGCGTCTCGACGTAATTGCTGAAGATCGAGGCCTGAAACGTCGACCCGTCTTTATTCGTGTAGGTGTAATCGAAATATTGCGCCATGTTAGTCTGGGCGCGATCGGCAAGGCTCTCGAGTTCGTTGCGATTCGGCATACGCCACTGGCCGGTGGACGACCCGTCGCTCAATCCGCATTTTCCCGTAGCCAGCGTAGCGATGGTCGTCAGTGCGTCAGACCATGTTCCGCGGATGCAATCCGCCTGCTTGAGCCAGACGAGACCAGTCATAGTGTCGGTGAGCGTTCCGTCGTGATGGTCGATAAAACGCGGAAAGATCATCGGCACTCCAGCTTGAACCCCGCCATCATCACCCGCGGAATAAGGAATGTGAAAACCGGTGGACATCAGCTGAACCTCCCCACTTGTGCCCGCTCCCTTTACCGCCCAGATTGCATTCGTCGCCGTGGCCTTCACGTTCGCCGTCGTATCGTTCATGTAGCGGCCATCGCGAAGACGAAGCGTCCATGCTTTGTCGGACCCGCCAACTCCACCGTAGTAGCTGGTCGAACTCCAGTAGATTCCGCCGGAGACATTCGCGAATGGATTCACTGCTGAGATTGCTGGATTAGCCTCAGAAACATCGATGAGGCTTTCCAGTTCGTTGATATTCGGCAGCCGCCAATCACCCGCGACGGAGCGATCCGTTAACCCGCACGTACCACTTGCAAGCTGATTCACCGTCGTGAGTGCACGACTCCAAACATCCGAGCCCAGACAGCCGGCATCTTTTAGCCAGACAAGACCCGTGAGTGTGTCAGTTACCGTTCCGTTCTGGTTGTCGGCGAAACGCGTGGCCCCCCTCCAGGTGACTCCTTTGTTCGACGATCCATCATCGCCCGGAGCGTAGCTGACTTGCTGGCCTGTCGCAGCAAGCGTAACTCGAGGATTGGTGCCATCATATGCAGCGAAATCGGCTCCTGTGACGGAAGAGTCCGGCAACGCAATGAAATCGATGACATTAAAGAAAATTCCAGAAGGCGCCAGACCTATATTGAGAAACTGCCCCGTATAGTCGTATCGTTTCACCGTCGCGCCGCTGCCAACCGATGGATAGAACCCATACCCATCTTTCAACACATATACCTGATAATCGCCCGGCACATTGCCGGTCACACTCATTGCGGTAAGAGTGTATTTGCCACGGGCATCGGTGGTTGTTCTCTCGAAGATGACGTTGTTATTAGTCAAAAAGTCGGTAACCGTCGCTCCCGATAGAGGAGCGCCTTTGAAAGTAACTGTCCCTGAGACACTGTCCGGTTGGGGCGAGTCGGAATTGTTGAAGGTCCCGTTGCCACCAGCCCCTTCCCCACAAGCAGTTAGCATGGCAAGAAAAGCCCAAACCGCCGCCCATCGAAACACAACCATCGAGATGTCCTTTCCGACGCCGATTCCACCAAATCGCGACCATTACAGCGAACTCATGGATTCACGAACTGAACTGGAATCTATCGGCAAAGGAAAGGTCAGAATTTAGAGAGCGATGAAAGTCCGTTACTGGTGAGGAAACAGCGAGTTCGCACGAAAAAAGAACGGGCCCGGCCAACGAGATGATGACCGGGCCCGAAAAGCCACAGGATATTTCATTCCAGGTCTGTGGGATCGTTAAACAACAGGGTGAGTTTGATACTCCCATGCCCGTACTGCGGGAAATTCGGCTTCGACGGGTTCGCCGGATCGAGTGTTGAAGCCGTATCATCCGGCGGGAACAACACGAGTGAATTGAGGAACGCCATCACGCAGTTCTGATCGTTCGGGCTTAAGGCAGCGAACGCATTGCGGGCATTCAGTGCCTCTCCGCCGTGGCGCAGAATCACGTCATTTAGGTTGATGCTGCGGCCATCATGGCCGTAGGGACCCGTAGTACCTACGCCCCACAGCGGACGCGTCAGGAACTGAGTTTGCATCGTACCGTCCCAGTTGCGTTCGTAAAAACTCGCCCCCACGTCGTGGCGCTTGAAGTCAGTAAAGATGTCCTTCACCACGAACGATCCACCCAGCGGCAGCTTCAGCGCCGGATATCCGCTGCCGTCATCGTGCGTGTAGTACAGGGTATTTGCGGTTGCGAACAAGCTATTGAAGACTCCGTTCACTGTGTCGTAGCTGGTATCAACATCGGCGACGCGCCGGTCGTGATTGATCATCATGTCGGGAACGTGGCAAGAAGCGCAACCTACCCTGTTGAAAACATAACGTCCGTGATCGGTCGCTGAACTCTGCAAGTAATGGGCGGGCTTGAAATAGTTCAACAAATAGAATTCGAGGTGATCGACGAGCGCCGGATCGATTTCATTTCCATTCACTGCATCCGGCGGAGGCGGCGGGCTAATCTTGTCTTTCGATCCGTCCAACACCATGCCCGAAGGAGTGACGACCCTTCCGCCCTGGCTCGCCGTCGTCAGATCAGGGTCGATCGCATCTTCCAGTCCCATCTCTTTGTGAAGTGCCCCGACCACAAATTCGCGGATCGATATCGTCGATCCCTCCGCGAAGAATGGCTTGATACGGAGATCGCTATCGACTCCGACCACCTGCGAAGTGTTATATGAGCCGTCTGGATTTCCGGTGATGCTGCCGAAAGATACTCCTTTGCTGAAAAGCTTCAGCGTGACGGATTTCTTCCTTTGTTGCGCTTGTGCCACGGCCATGTCGCGCGTCGAGCGAAGGTCGGTTGTCATCTCATCGGCGACCATCTCCCGGATACCCAGCCCAAACAAGTGCGGAGCATCTCGGCTGTCGGGACGTGTGGCGACGTTGCCGCCAGAACCGCCAGAACCGCGCGGCCGCCCATGGCATGCGGCACAACTGTCGGAAAGTCCGGCACCGATCGCTCCATCGGTGTCCAAATCTCCCACGCCATCGCCTTCAATGGGCCCGACTCCCTGAGCTACCGTGAACTTTCTCTGGAATAGTTGCCGTCCCCGGCGGATCGAACGGAACGGATCACGATTGATGATGTAAAGCGACGATCCCGGCGTCAGCACGCTGCCGCGGCCCGCGCCGATCTCATCGCTAAGTGATTTGTTGATTCCCGCTTGTGCCGTGTTCGTAGCCTGCGTGTTGTCGATCATCTGCGCGTTTGCCTCGAGCCCAAACAGCAGTGCGCCTACAGCGATTCCAAGGAGCCTCCTCACAGACTGCATACAAACTCTCCTTCCGGGGCGGAGGATTGGCCGGCCAATATCCCCTTTCCGAACCCCCGCGTCTATAGGGAAAAGCGGAACTGCCAGGTAAAACACGACACCGTTCATTCGTTTTTTTATGACAGCAGGGCGCATAGGACCGGGGAGGAATTCAATATTCCTCGCCCTGCGGCTCAAGACCGGGCGTGGAGAGCTGTACTTTTAAGCCGCTTTTCGAGGTCCTGCAAAGGATGGGTATACACGGCGCCAACTTGCTTGTGTGCTTGGAGTGCTTTTTTGGCATTGGCAGCTAACATCTGTGCTTGCTCTCGATTGCCAAGGTCGAGATAGCACTCGGCCAAGACGATCTGCGCCAGGGCCAACGCAGGGCTGATCGGTTCAACCGTGCGTTGCCGAAGTGCGAGCAATCTTTGCAGCGGCGGGAGCGCGTCCGACGAGTGGCCGAGCTGCAGGTACGCTCGTCCCTGCACGAGCGCAGCCCGAGATTCGAGCCACTTTAAGTAATCCCGAGCGCTGGTGGCCGAAAACGTCTGCACGACATTCGCCGCCAGCCTGCCCGCTTTCTCATTGTCCCCCAAGGCCAATGCGATCTCTGCTCGCGAAACCTCAACCCGCAACGAGTCGATGTCCAATGCACCGGGCAACGGGGCTGCAGGATGAAACGCGGCTAGTGCCGAATCTGCTTCGCGGGCGTGTCCAGTGGCAATCAGCAACCTGGCCCGCTCATCCGCTGCGATATACGGTGTGGGGTACTTGACTTTCTGTGAGATGGCGTCCGCCTCGTCCATCAGCCGCTGGGCTTCTGCATAGCGACCCATGTCGAGCAAGATGTACGCCTGAAGCTGAAGCATTTGTGCGAGATAGCGAGTACCGGGACGGTTCTTGCGGCGGTTCTCGACCGCTTTTTCGACATAACTGAGTCCGTCTTCCCACCTGCCTGCATTCGCCAGGGCTCTTCCATATTCGAGATACACCTGAGGTCCATAAAATGGATCGTCGGGTGGGCGGGTACGCAGCAGGATATCTCTCGCGCGCTCGAGATGCTCTAATCCCTCGGCCGTGCGCGATGACGCAGCCAGGAATTGACCTAGCCGCAGTTCCGTCTCCAGGGTATCGATGTGATCGTCACCGTTCACCTTGCGCGCTGCGAGCAGCGCCTGACGAAGACTCTGCTCCGCACCCGCGAACTCCGTCAAGTTCTGCTGGGTCTCACCCAGATAGGCATAAAAGCGCGGCAGGTTCGGGTTCGGATTGCCCTCGAGCTTTGCTGAAACCTGGATTGCTTCCTTGATTAGCGGCTCTGCCTCGCGCGACCGTCCCACGTTGGACAGTATCAAACCTTCCCAATCGAGTGCTTCGGCTAAAGCAGGGTCGTCGGGATATTTCCGATACTCCTGAACTGCGAGTCGCGCGTAGTCCAGGGCTTGGTTCATATCAGAACTTTCATAGTGTTGTGCGAGCATCAGCGAAAGCGACGCCCTTTCCCTGGAGGTGAAATCTTTTTTCTTGTCCAATATCCGCTTGGCTTCTAGCAGTACTGTTGCGCTCTCACCTACTGAAGCTGAAGCATGCATGGCCGAGGCCAAGTCTCCCAGAGCATCTGCCAGTTCGACCGAATTGTTTCCATACTGACGTCGAATTAACTCGACACGTTTCCGCCGCATGCTAACCGACTGATCTCCCAAGCCGAGATCCAAGTACATGTCACCGAGCGTACTCAGAATTCTGATCTTCGCCTCGGGCACGTCTGTTAATTCGTTGTCGACCTTGGCGGCGCCGATGTCCAACAATTCCCGCGCAGTGGTTTGCCGAGCCTTGACGGGATCGTCTTGATGCGCGCTGTTGGCGCGAAAAATATCTTCCAGAAATTTTTCCATCGCGGTGGCTGTCCGCGATTCCCGCCGCGCTATATGAGCCTGCCACAAGGCTGCACCCAAGCCAAGGGTAAGGGTCAGCACTACCACTGCCGAGGACGCCACTCCCCATCGATGTCGAGATAAGAACTTCTTCGACCGGTACCACGTGCTTTCCGACTGTGCGATCACCGGTTCCCCGGCAAGATATCTCTTCAAGTCCTCAGCGAATGCTTCCGCGGTGGTGTAGCGCTGCGGTGGCTGCTTGCACAATCCTTTCAGTACGATTGCATCCAAATCTCCACGAAGCTGACGGCGCAGCCTTTCGGGAGTCGTTCCAAATTTTCCGGCTATTGCCTCACCCATATCTGGAGTGATGACGCTCGAGGCACGGGGCGCGGCCATTTCTACAATGGACTTCACCAGGTCTGCTGCAGAATGTGTGCCCGATCCGGCAGGATGCTGCCCCGTCAGAAGCACGTAAAGCAGCACCGCTAACTCGTAAACGTCTGTCGCCGTTGTTACCGCACCATTGGTGAGTTGCTCGGGCGCAGCAAACCGTGGTGTGAATGGCGATCCACCCTGATGCGTGAGTGAAGTAACGGCGGCTCTCTGCCCCTCGCCATCCACCAGCTTGGCAATTCCAAAATCCAGCAGCTTCACAGTCCCGTGTTTGCTGACGAGCACATTCGAAGGCTTAATATCGCGGTGGATGATCAGGTTCGCATGTGCGTGTGCGACCGCTGCAAGCACATCCAGGAATAGACGGACTCTAGCCTGCACGTCCAACTTGCACCTATCGCAGTAAACATCAATCGGTTCCCCTTCGATGTATTCAAGGACGAGGTAAGGCTGACCAGAAGCAGTAACACCCGCATCCAGGAGTTCGGCGATATTGGGATGACTGAGCAGCCCAAGGATTGATCCTTCTTGTTTGAATCGCTCTTCGCCAACTCGGCCGAGCAAGGCGACGCTCAAGAACTTGACCGCAGCTTTCCGCTCAAAGCGTCCATCACTGCGCTCAGCAAGCCATACGGTGCCCATGCCGCCGTCTCCAATCGGCGAAATCAAGCGGTACGACCCCACTTGCTGCCCGGCAAGGCTCAGAGTGGATCGTGCAACCGACGGGCTTTGCTCTAAGAACCTCGATTTCTCCAATGCGCGGTGCTCATCCAGAAGTTCCTGCACATACCCGGCAATATCCGGATGCTCCAGGCGGAGTGCTTCGAGCCATTCCGCACGATCATCATCGGCCAAGGTCAAGGCCTTATCGAGATAAGGGCTGACAAGATGCCATTGCTCCGGATTTGATAGGGACATAACTACCTCACAGCTCGGTTTGCAACTCTCGGTGCAAGTAGATCCGCGCCTTTTCCCACTTCCTTTGTACGGTGCGTTCCGAAAGCTTTCTCATGGCTGCGATCTCGGCGAAGGAGAAACCGCAGAAGAATTTCAGATCCACCACCTCCGCGAGTTCCGCGTCTACCTTCGCAAGCTTGTCTAGAGCGCCGCTGACACGAGTCAACTCGACATCATCCGCAAGATCTGCCGCGACTGCGTTCTCGAGCGTGGTGATTTCGAACTTGCCTCCGCGCTTCTGCGCTTGCCGGTTGCGGGCATGATCAATGATCAGTGTTCGCATGACTCGCGCTGCGTAACCCATGAAACGGGCCTGGTCAGGAAACTGCGAGTCGCGGCCCGCCATGTCCAGGTAGGCTTCATGCAGCAAGGTCGTGACACTTAGGCTGACGTCTCCGTTGCCGGCCAGTTGCCGTTTCGCGAGCCGGTGCAACTCGGAATAGAGAGCAGTGAACAAGGCTTCCGTATCAGAGCTGTCCCCTGTCTCCGCTGCTTCGATTAACGACGATAACCTGGATTCCAAACAGACGACTCCCGTAGGTTGGAGGAAGTGTCGCTGAGATTCTCGCATTTTTCCCTGATAGTCAAGCACAAGTGGTACGACGTCCGACCATTCCCTCAAATTCGGCCGCTATGATAGGCTTTGCCGAGTTTGCCTGATCTCAAGGGCACGATGAGGCTTTCCAGCCGCGAGGAGCGAAAATTGCAGCCCACAGCGGGATCTGTGGGTGAAGATTGGAATGAAAGTAAGCCCCGACTTCACGTCGCGAACTACAAACTTCGTAGTCCATTTGCAGTTATCTCAGGAGGAACGAAATGTCCGATCACTACCATGACCCAGCCGACCTGCGGTTGTTGAAGGAGATGAGCAAGGCCGCGCCTACAGAGTTCAACGCCTGGCTCAGCCTCGACAAAATCGTCGGCCGTGAAGATGGCGCTATCCCGCGCAAATATCGCGAACTGATCGCGCTCGCCGTCGCGTGCACAACACAGTGTCCCTACTGCATCGAGGTCCACACCAAAGCCGCAAAGTCCGTCGGCGCTACCCGCGAGGAAATCGTCGAAAGCTCGTTCCTCGCCGCAGCTCTCCGCGCCGGAGGCGCAGCGACACACGGCGCCATGGCATTGAAGTTTTACGAGAAGGAATAGCTACACCCTGCCTTCGCCGGCCGCTTCGTTGAGCAGATCGCGGAGCGGCCGCGCCGCTCACAGACCTCAACCTCGCTATTCAGTCCCCGAGACGGGCGTCGCAATGAATCCGTGCGTAACGCCAGCCGCGTCATAGAAGCCGACAATTTGCCCACGATCATTGATTCCGCGCGCCCGGGTATGATCAGCCCCCGGATAGATAACGGCAGTGAGAACGCCGCGAGAAAACAGGACTCCGTGCCCCCCATCAGCAAGGGTGCAGCCTCCAACCGCATCCCCGCGCTCATTGATGCCAAAGAAACCGGTGATGGTCGCTCCGGGGCAGTCCACGGTCTTGAACACCTTATTCAACTTGAAGAACGCATGCGTAATGTTGGGGTCGGACCGGTCCTGATAGAACCCAGTTACTACTCCAGAATCATTGATTCCGTGCGGCCCGGTCGTTTGTGGCGCAGAACCGGGGACCTCAAACGAAATGAATTCTCCATTTTTCGTAAAGAATCCGATTCCAGTATTGATATCGCCCAGATCGTATGAGCCCGTCACGTCACCCGCCTCGTTGATACCCAGATTGACGCTATGCGCCGACCCCGGGAAATCTACCAGGTAGTATTTCTTGGCCCGCACTACAAACCCGTGCCCCCCATTCGGATCGTCGGCGGGCGTAAAACCGCCAGCAATAACGCCACTGTCGTTAATGGATCGCGCAGCGGTTAATATCGCACCGGGAAAATCGATGGTGGCGAACTGCCCATTGATCAAACTGAAACCGTGTGTGTTTCCACTGGCGTCAGCGTACGAGCCGACAACGTCGGATCGTTCGTTAATGCCGAACAGCTGGGTAGTTGTTGCATTCGGGAAATCGATGGATCGAAAGGTGTACGAACTGGGTTGGCTTTGAAGTTGCGTCTGGGTGGATGCAACAGATGAAAGCAGCGTGACCACAGCAACAAAGCCCAAGAATTTTCTCATCGCAATCCCTCCACGAAGGAACTCTCTGGTCAAAGGGCTAAGGCCCCGACATAATAGCCAAGGACCTCCGGGCCGTCAATTGAGACCTTTCCAGGATAAATAGCGCTCGTCGAGGGATTCTCAGTCCAGTCGCGATCAGTCGCCAATCGTAGGTCTCGAGACAAGAGAATTCCGCTCAGGGTTGGGTATAATGACGTGGCGCGTAAGGGCGCTTCCGGTCCGCGGAAAGGGATTTTCCCACCTTCTGAAGTCTGTCAACTCGTAGGACCTTCTTTCAGCCCGTGATGCGGACGTCGGGCAATTTTGAAAGGAGGCCACGTGCCCAACCATCCCGAAGTAGTCCGCCTGAATCTCGAGTACTACCGCAAACAAGCCAAAGCTTTGCTGAAAACCAGTAGGTCTGGCGACCCGGGTGCCATTCAACGCTTGCGTCGTCATCTGCCTACTCAACCAGCTTTAGCGGCCTTGCATGACGCTCAGTTGACCATTGCTCGTGAACAGGGTTTTTCCAGCTGGCCGCGCTTTAGGGCCTTTATCGTCGAATCAAACCTGAATTTTCAGGAGTTAGTTGCGGCCTTCATCGACGCGGCTACGTCGGACTTCCCAAAAGCTGAAAAGATTCTTTCCGCACATCCCAAAATTGTCGGTGCTGGATTCTATGTCGCGCTTGTGTTGGGAGATCATCAACAAGTAGACCGCGTGCTCACCGAGACTCCTTCCCTGACGAATGCCAAGAGCGGACCTCAAAATTGCGAGCCGCTCGTTTACGTGTGTTTCTCCCGGTACGCTAATGCCAGATCGGACCGGGCGTCAGAAATCCTAGAAACAGCTCGAGTGCTTCTCCGCCACGGAGCCGATCCCAACACGTCTTTTGTTCCCGAAGACCTCCCCAACAATCCTCTCTCCTGTCTGTACGCAGCCACCGGACTCAACAACAATGCCGATCTCGGTCTCACGCTTTTGGAGGCCGGGGCGAACCCGAATGATGGCGAATCTCTTTACCACTCAACCGAGCATCCCGATCTGGCATGCATGAAGCTCCTGCTCCGCTACGGAGCCGAACCCAATCGCGCAAACGCGCTAAAGCACATCCTCGATCGTGAAGATCAGGAGGCAGTGCGGCTTTTACTCGATGCCGGTGCTGACCCTAACTGGACAAACGAGCGCGGTGATACCGCGCTTCACTGGGCAGTTTGGCGTGGGAGAAGCCAGGACATCATTACTGCTCTGCTCGATCGTGGTGCCGCCGTGAACGCCAAAAGAGAGGACGGACGCACCGCCTACTCACTCGCAATTCTCAGTGGGCAAAAAGCGATAGCCGAATTGCTCAAATCGCGCGGAGGTCACACTGATTTGTCCCCGCTTGATCAATTTGTTGAGGCCTCAACGAACACTGACCAACAACCCATGGCAGCATCCAGCGTCAGGCTTATGCCTGAGTATGCGCACCTGATTCCACACCTGGCAGCCGTTCACAACACGGCGGCCGTCCGCGGCTTGCTGGCAGCCGGTCTGCCGATCGATGCTCGAGGAGAGCACGGCGGTACCGCTTTGCACTGGGCGTGCTGGAAGGGCTACGCCGATCTGGTCAAGCTGTTGATCGATCACAACGCGTCACTCGACATCAAAGACCATTCTTTCAATGCCTCACCTGCCGGCTGGCTGCATCACGGAACTCAGAACTGCGGCGAACCTGGAGGAGACTACGCTGAAGTGGCTCGACTCTTGATTGCTGCTGGCGCACCTATGGAGAGTTGCAGCACGCCGACTGGAAAATCGGAAGTGGATGCAGTCTTGCGTGAGCACAAACTGATCGAATAAGCGATCGTATTCCTTCGTTTTTTGTGCGACTAACAGGTCGGAATTTTCGTCCTGAAGAAGGTGGGCATTGACTGCGCCTGCCTAACGCTTCCCGCGGTTTTTCGAAGGCAGTGGCAGGAAAAAGGGGCACGGCCATAAACCGTGCCCCTTCGACAACCTTCCGACTGAAGAGTTTCAGTTGTAAGTAAACGTCAATTCATCGAGGTAAACGGAATACGCCGACTGCTTGTAGTTGCCATCTTCCTGGTAGTTGATGGTGACACCGTACCAACTGCTATCGACCGATCCGTGATTGTAATACCAGTTCAATGTATGGGTATCTCCATTCAGCGAAATCGACTGATAAAGCAGCTTGTTGTCAGACGTTCTTGACACCTTCAGGACGAGATGGTTCCACGCGTTATTGTTTGGATAGCAGGGAATCCCGGTCGAAACCCAATGGGCATTCACATTGTCCCAAACGTCCCACATGTTACCGCCAGCGACACGGCATTCATGTCCCCAAATAAATCCCATATCGTCGAAGAACTGATTGATGTCGAACTCCACAGCCTGGGACAGGCCAAGGTTGCTTCCCCAGAAATAAACGTCGTATGTGAAGTCATGCAGGGTTGGAACGAGGGTATGGTTGCTGTCCGGCATGCCTTGCGAAGAGAAGGGCCCGATCAGATGGTTGTTCCAGAAGCCGTCGCCATATCCCTGACTGCCACCTAGCGAATATTGAGTGGCTTCGCCGCTCATGGACGGATTCTTGATGTTCTGCGTCATGGAGAAGGTGATGTTCTCGCAGGGTGAGGGCGAGCAATTAATGAAGTTGGGACCGCGCTGTCCAGCTTCGCCCCAGCCGCCGGCGTGCTGAATCTGAGAAAATGTTTTGCCTGTACCACCGGTTACCGTGATCTTGACGCCGGTGGTGGCAGCGCCTCCGCAGCCATCCCACTCGATGACCGTAGTGTTGTACGTTCCTGGGCTCAAAGACAAGTTGGTGTCGAGGCTGGCCCCTTGCGTTGTATAAGCAAGCTGGTAAGGAGCTGTGTAAATGCCCATGGACGACACTCCCTTTGAGCAATTGGTGGTTGCTGTGGCTTTGTAGTGGACCGGCGAGCTAACCGTGCTGTTGTTAGCAGGCGAAGAAACTGAGACCCCGGAACCTCCAGACTGGACCGTGATCTTCACTCCCGCGGTTGACGACCCCCCGCAGTTGTCCCAGGCGGTGATGACGATGTTGTAGCTTGCCGGAGTCAAATTCAGGGTCGTATTGATCTTGTTGCCGTTGGTGACGTATGCCAACACCCCTGGCGCAGTGTAAATACCCATCGAACCGACGCCTCGGGAGCAACTGGTGGATCCCGTCGCGGTGAATTGGACTGGGCCTGAATAGGTTCCGTTATTGATAGGAGCACTGACACTCACCGATGCCACGGCAAAACTTGCCAAGCAGAACAATAGACACACGAGTCGCGTTAGAGACTTAAACATGGAACGCCCCTCCGTTGCACTTATGAAATTGGGCTTGCTTAATCCGGGAACTTGCCGACAACAGACTTGCAAGCACCCTTACGGAGCGAGCGGGCAGGTAGGGGCGCAGACGACGCAGACGACGTAGCTTTCTTTTGGGAACGATGGCAGAAACTGCAGGCCAGAGCCACCGTGACCTAGCGAAGCTACCAGAAATCCTGTATTCACCCCAAGAAAAAAATGTGGAACACGCAATCGAAAGTACCTACACCCGAAAATCGAGCAACCCTATCGGCCTTATCTGCTCCTAAGCCTCGTCTGATCCGAATCGAATTTCACAAGAGTGAATAGATGAAGTCCACTCGCGGCTTTCTGCTCTTTTCTGCCTTCACAGTCTCAACCGTCGCTTTGACATTGGCAGGCACGGGATGCCAGGGAGTGTCCGGCACGACCGGCATCACAGGCGGGACAAAAACGTTGTCCTCGATAGCCGTGACTCCCGCGACGGCCAGCGTCCAATCAGGTGAGTCTCAGCAATTCACGGCCACCGCGACATATAGCGATGGATCGACCGCCAACGTCAGTTCGACGGTGACATGGACCGTGACTTCGGCATCGATCGCGACCGTGAGTAAGAGTGGACTCGTTACCGCAGACGCACCCGGGTCGACGACCGTCACAGCTTCGCTCAATGGAATGAATGGCTCGGCGGCTCTAACAGTACAAGTCGCTACGAAGACTGTGACCTCGGTCAGCGTTACTCCCGCATCTGCAAGCATCGCCGTTGGTGCGACTCAGCAATTTACAGCGACCGCGACCTACAACGACGGAACGACCGGCAACGTAAGTTCGACAGCAACCTGGAGCAGTTCTGCTACCTCCGTCGCGACTATCAGCGCCTCAGGCCTCGCAACCGCAGTAGCCGCCGGGCAGGCGACTTTGACTGCGACCTATCAGGGAAAGAGCGGGTCGGCGACTTTCGCCGCGGTCGCTACCATCCCCACTGTGACTTCGGTTGCTGTAACGCCCACCTCTGCGAATCTTCAAGTCGGAGAAACCCAGCAGTTCACCGCGACTGCAACCTACAGCGACGGAACGACAGCGAACGTCAGTACGACCGCCACTTGGAGCAGCTCCGCTACTTCCATCGCGACGATTAGCGCCTCCGGCCTTGCAACCGCTATCGCTCCTGGGCAGGCGACTTTGACCGCTACATATCAGGCGAAGAGCGGATCGGCGTCCCTGACCTCAACATCTGTACCGGTCACCTCAATTGCCGTCACTCCGACCTCTGTGAACCTTGTCGTCGGCGGAACTCAGCAGTTCACTGCGACCGCAACATATGCGAACGGAACGACCAGCAATGTCACCTCATCGTCCACCTGGTCCTCGGGAGATACAAGTGTCGTCACGGTCAATTCGAGCGGTCTGGCGATCGCTGTTGGGACCGGATCTGCGGTGAAGGTGACCGCCTCGTACCAGGGATTCAACAGCAGCGCGACAGTGAATGTCTCACAATCCTCGAACACTGGCGTCAGCATACCGATGTATCACGTAGACCAGAATCGCAGCGGAGCCAACTTGAAGGAAACAATTCTGGCACCCGCGAACGTGACTGCGCAGAGTTTCGGGAAGCTCTTCTCCCAGTTGCTCGATGGCTACGTTTACGGCCAACCCTTGGTCGTTTCGAACCTCACCATGGGCGATGGCAAAGTCCACAACGTCATGTTCGCCGCGACGGAGAATGACAGTGTTTATGCCTTCGACGCGGACAGCAATACGGGCGCCAATGCCAATCCTCTGTGGAAGGTTTCGCTGTTACAAGCGGGCGAAACTCCGATTCTCAATGGTCCGATAAAGCCGGTCGAAGGCGTGACCTCGACGCCAGCGATCGATCTGACGACGAAAACAATGTATGTCGTCTCCATGCAGGCAACCGCCGCGGGTGGGACATTCCGGCTCAATGCCCTCGATATCACGACCGGGAACCAACGCTCCGGTAGCCCCGTTCCGGTCACCGCTCAAGTCCAAGGCACGAACGATACGACGCTGACCACCGCGTGCCTGCAGCGCGCGGCGCTGCTAGTGGCCAACGGTTCGGTATACATCGGCTTCGGCTCCTGCCACAGCGGGTGGTTGCTTTCCTACGACGAGACAACGCTGGCGCAAACCGGGGTTTTCAATTCCAGTCCTATCCTTACAGGCGAGGGGAAATACGCCAGCGCCGGTGGCGTCTGGATGGGCGGCAGTGGCCCTGCGGCCGACGGACAGGGAAATGTTTATATCACTACGGGCAATGGACCGTGGGACGGGCAAACCGCCTTCAGCGATTCCATCCTGAAATTTTCGCCGACTCTTCAGTTGGAAGACTACTTCACGCCGTACGTTTACCAATATATGGATTGCGCCGACGCGGATTTGGCAGCAGGTGGACTTCTGCTGCTTCCCTCTAGTGGTAGTACTCCAATGCAAGCTTTGGCGGGCGGAAAAACCGGAAAGTTGTATCTCGTCAGCACCAACGATCTCGGTCAGGAGCAGAATAACGACATCGGTGCGACGTTCACTACGTTCTTCGAACCGGATATATCTCCTCCCTACGAAAACACTTGCACGGGTACAGACGAGTCCGGTTCGGCAGAGATTAATTCTTATGAAATTTTCGGCACCGCCACGTATTTCAATGGATCGGTCTATCTGGGGATAACCCCGACGGGCCCGGTGCCAGCTCCAATCAGACAGTTCGTCTACTCCGCGGGGTCGTCCACGCCTTTGACTTACAACTCGAACTACACGCCCAACGACTACATCACGGCGGGCAGTTACGGCACCACGACGTTCATATCGGCGAACGGCGCGTCTAACGCGGTGCTGTGGATGATCGATCACGGAGACCCGATTGGGAGCAGCAGCACGACGAATGCGACCTTGCGTGCCTACGATCCCACCACCTTGTCGAACGGCGAACTCTACGACAGCAGCCTGGCTCCGAACGGAGTGGACATGCCCGGGTACGGAATCAAGTTCACAGCACCCATTGCGGTCAACGGCAAGGTCTATATTTCGACCGGACACGATCTCGTGAGCACTCAGAATCCGCGAGGAGAGTTGGATGTGTATGGTCTGAAATGATGCGTATGTACTGAGCGAAGACCATCGAAGCAAAAAGGGGGCACGATAGTGCTCCCTTGCGAATCGGCTCAACGAGACGAAACGAGCGCTGACACAACGTTCGGAAGGCCCAGTCGTCAATTCTCATCATCTTCTCATCTAGCCCTCATCTTAAGACGTTTCGGAACTCCTACACTCACTCCATCTGCTACTCATGCAGAGATGAAAATCTCGGAGAAAACGAAATGTCAGAGAACAGCGCTACCACTTACACCGTCCTGCACCTGCGCTACAAGGTGCGGCCGGAGCCCCATGTCTTCCTTGCCCACAGCCGGGAAGCCGCGACCATCATTGCGTCAGTAGATGGTCTCATCTGGAAAATGTGGGTCCTACGGGAGGAGGAGACTGAAGTAGGAGGCATATACCTATTTTCCAACCGCGAAGCAGCCAAGGCTTACCTGAACCACCCCCTCATCCAGACCTTGCATAACAATCCTGCTGTTGTATCCAGCGAATGCCAGTTGTGGGATGTAGAGAGTTCCCTATCGGCTTTTACGCGGGCTCCTCTGCCCTATCTTTGCGGTCAATATTCAGAATCCGTCTCCTTGATGGCAGGAGGTCAGTAATGCAAAGCGCCGATACACAGACCATGCAAGACATGCAGCAGAAAATCGAACAGTTCGCCGGTCAGGTGGTAACCGATCTCGCAGCCGCCATGTCCGGTGTCATGACCAATCTCGGCCACAAGCTTGGCCTTTACCGCGCCATGGCAGAAAGAGGTCCCATCAATTCGAATGAATTGGCGCGCCTCACCGGCACCAATGAGCGCTCTGTCCGAGAGTGGCTGAACGGGCAGGTCGCGGGCGGATATGTGCATTTCGACACGAACACCAAGGAGTACTTGCTACCGCCGGAACACGCTTTTGTGTTGGCGAATCCGGACAGTCCCGCATTTCTTCCGCCGGCTTTCGACGTAGCGGCCACGTTGTGGCACGACGAAGAGCAAATCCTCGCCGCGTTCCGCTCCGGAAAGGGAATGGGCTGGCACGAGCACAATTGCCGTCTGTTCAGCGCCACGGAAGCCTTCTTTCGCAATGGATACCGAGTGCACCTGACTCAGAGCTGGATTCCATCTCTCTGCGGCGTTTCGGAGAAGTTAGCTACGGGCGGGCGCGTGGCTGACCTCGGCTGCGGACACGGAGCCTCGGTCATCCTTATGGCGCAGGCTTTTCCGAAGTCGGAGTTCGTGGGGATTGACTACCATGAATCTTCGATCGCCGTCGCGCGGGAGCGTGCGAAGCAGGCCGGACTTGCCGATCAAATCCGGTTTGAGATTGCAACTCCGCGGGTGCTTGCGAGCAGCAAGGAGAAATTCGACCTCGTCTGCTTCATGGATTCACTCCACGATATGGGTGATCCGTTGGAAGCTGTCTGGGCTTCGCGCCAGGCGATGGCTCCCGATGGCGCGCTGATGCTCGTAGAACCGTTCGCGAAAGACCGGTCCGAGGAAAATGTCGGCCCTGTCGCAAGGATGTACTACTCTGCTTCCGCTGGTTTTTGCACCCAGAATGCGCTATCGCAAGGTGGACGCTATTCGCTTGGAGCACAGGCCGGCGCTAGTCAGTTGCTGGCAATCCTCAAGGACGCAGGCTTCCGGAGCGCGAAGGTGGCGATGGAAACTCCGTTCAACCTCATTCTTGAGGCTCGTCCCTGAACCACCATGCAAACTGTGTGCGGGGAGCGTATTCAGGCTGTCGGCCGATATCGATAGCCAACTCCCCGCACGGTTTCCAGCGCGTTCCGGTGCGCTCCTAACTTCTGTCGCACAGCGCGTACGACCGTCTCAACCACGTTGCTTGTGGATGCTTCCTTTCCATATCCCCAGACCGCCTCCACGAGTTCGTAGCGAGCCACAGCCTTGTTCGGCCTTGCCACCAGATATGCGAAGACTCCGAACTCAAGCGGGGTCAAGCCAATCCGGCTTCCGTTCACCACTAACTCGCGTGCTTGCTCATCCAGCAATGGCGAGCGAGACGGAGCTTCGGCTGATGCGGTGCCTGTTTCCTGAGCGAGCAAGTTGCCAAGCCAGCCATCCACGGAATCCACTCCCATGTCGAGACGAAATGTGTGTTGCATCACTTTGTCGAGGAGCGGGCGGCCTTCGTCCATTCGCCGGAATCCCAATTGCCCGAGGGATTGGCGATATAGTTCCGCATCGGAGTGGCACGTGTACACCCAGCGCAGCTGTGGACGCATTTCCAAATAGCTGCGTTTGATGTCCAGCCAGCAAGCCGCCTGGCCCGTTGACGGTCCCTCTCCCGTGTCGCGATCCAACGAACGCCGCACCCAGAGAGTGCTAGCTCTGTCTTCTGAACGCGGCAGGTCCTTGGCCCAGCTTGCCGCAAGCGAGTCTTTCGCAATAACACTCTTGTGAACGTTTGATGCCACAGTTGCCAGATAGAAACCTCGCACTACGCCATGTTCATCGCGCACCACAAAAAACGAGTCAGGATGGTATTGCCACCATTGCTGCATTGCTTCACGCGACTGCGGTCCATCGAACTTGCGAACGATCGCCGAAATTGCTGGTCCGTCGTCGGCGCGCGCTGGTTCGACCGAAACAGAACTCTCCATCTTCGGAAAGAAACCTTCGCGCAGGTTCTCGTTTTCAAGCAAGTACAGTACGTCCGCAGTGCAACGCCAAAGCTCGGACCGCGGTGCCTGCCTGTATTGGTCACGCAAGAGGTTCGAAGCTGCGCGGCGATACGCCTGGTGTCGCACCGGATCACGGGACTTCAGAGCAGCCGTGACCGGCCCGCGAACCGCTTCATGCACCAGCAGTCCGTGCGGACCTGCGCTGACAAATGGCAGCGCACGCAACCGATCCAGCGCCTCATCAGCCAGGATATGCGGCAGCATCGCTGCCAGCAGCGGCGCGGTCGCGGTTCGCACCAGGCAAGCGGCCTCTACGACCTGTTTGGTTTCTGAATCGGCACCCTCCAGAAAGAGCTCCGCCATGTGCTCCAGTACTTCGTGACGAGTGGCCGCGCTCCCACGCACCTGACCACCTGCAGAGTAAAGGGCCAATCCTAGTGAAAGTGCCAACGGATGCCCGCGCGCCACCCGATTCAACTCGCGAGCGCGGCTCTCCGGCACACCCTGGGAAGCCAGGTACCCTAAAGCCACTTCCGGAGGAAATGTCTCCAGGATCATGGAATCGAACAGGGATCTCCACAAGGAGGAAATTCGCCACGCTGTGCGAGGCGGCTCGCGACTGGACAGGATTATGCGCACACCGTCGCCGAGCCAGGGCAAAAAGTCCTGTCGGATCCAGTAGTCGAGCAGACGAAAAGATTCGTAGCTGTCGAGCACCAACAGCGTTCGCTTGGCCACGTCTGAGAGACTGCGAGCTGCCACCGGTGAGTCTTCGAACTCCGGAACACCGATTTCCTTGCAGATCGCTCGACAAAAGGCCGCCGGGGAAGGCTCGCACCAGCGGGCATCGATTCGAACAACCGAAACCCCGTTCGCGCGGATACTTGCCGCCAGCGCACTCAACAGGTGGGTCTTTCCAATGCCCGGGATGCCCTGGATATGCATCACGAGCGGCTCATCCCCTAAGGCAAAAGCTTCCAGGCGCTCGAGCTCCGCGCGGCGGCCAGCGAGCGTTTCAACCGCACGCCGTTCCAATCTGTCTTCCAGGGGCACCGCCACAGTTTACGCTGTGACGAAGCGTGCTGATCACCGTTGACACACGTTTGACAATCAACGCCACTTTCGTATCCGCATCGCGGAGGGAGAATGCCGCCCACAGCGGAAGCTTTGGGTTCGTGAAATGTGAGCAAGCACCGAAGGGGCGAAAGAAAACTTCTCCCGCCCTAGGAAGGTCTTGAAAGACGCGACTCCACGCCGCTCGCTCAGGGCAAACTAATCGAAAACACCACTCCGCAACCGGGGACAAACTCAATTGCATAGGGGCATTGAACGTTGCCCCCGCTCCGGGTCGTACCGTAGAGAGTCCCATGAGAATCGCGAATCAGCTTGGCCATGGGATTCGCGCCGTCGGTGCTACCAGTGAACTGATGCAGCGCGACTTCTTTGCCGTTTGGACGAAGAGCGAATACCGTTCCGTATCCATTGGCGCCGCTGCTGGTTGTTCCGAAGAGATTCCCGCTGCCATCGGTCACCAGCCCAGCAACTGGATTCGCACCATCACTTCCTCCCGTGAACCGGTAAAGTACCGTCTCTACCCCATTCGCGTCCACTTTGAAGAGCGTTCCGCAACCGTTCCCTTGGCAGCCTAAACCTCCTCCCACTACCGTGGTGCCGTAAAGATTGCCTGCTCGATCGAGGAGTAAATCGCTCTGGGGACTGGAACCGTCCGTACCCCCGGCAAAGGAATACAGCACCTTCTCTTGCCCATTCGGATCGATTTTGAAGACCGTCCCGCAGCCAAGATGGAACGTGCAACCGGACCCACCGCCAAGTTCCGTGGTTCCGTACAAGTTGCCTTGCGTGTCCATTACCAGGCCGCGGATTGGAGTCTCCCCATCTTGTCCACCAGCAAAACTGTGCAGGACCGTGAATTCGCCCGCGCTGGAGATCTCGAACGCCACTCCGTCGTTGAAGTCTCCTCCGGCCGGAGTCGTGCCATACAAATTCCCCGATGCATCGCGTAGCAATTGGCTCTGTGGGCTCTTTCCATCTGGCCCGGTGAAACTGTGGAGCGTTTCGTACGCCGTGGCATTCAACCGGTAAACGGAACCACCATTGAGGCCCGATGCTTGAGTCGTACCATAGATGTTGCCGGACTTGTCGCCCACCACTCCGGAAAAAGGCATGCAGCCTTCCGTCGCGCAGTTAAATGTGTGCAGGGTCGTCAACTTGCCGTTGGTATTGAGCTTGAATATCGCGCCCGGCGCAAAGTTGCACCCATTCAGGCAGCTTATTCCTGTTGTCGTCCCGTAGAGATTGCCAGCTGCGTCCTCTGCCAGGTCTGCGAAAGGCTGCGATAAGGAGCCATCCGGGCCACCATTGAATGCATAGCGAACCTTGAAGGTTTGCGCTCTCGCCGAACCAGCCAGCAGCACAAATGAGGTGAACGCCATCAGAACTAGCGTCCAGCTGGCTGTAAGTTGTTTGGCCGAAGGATTCGAAGTCCGAAGAACATCTACAACTCGCATGACAAAAGTCTCCTTACGGGGAAGGTAGCATACAACAACCGGAGGAGATTTCGACACCTATATCTTGCGAATTGGTGCGACTCACGAACATTGATAAATCAGTGATACCAAGGGTGTCATGGAATTCATCTTTCCCTTCGACTCTTGCGGCACCTGTACGAAGAATTCCTTTTATCTCAATCAACCGCGCCGCACGTCGCCTCCAATGACTTTCTCACAAACCGTAATTAACTATTCCGCCACTGATTTAGTCATCTCCAACATGGCGTGATGATATTTTTCGTGCGCGAACTCACGCGCGATCTGCCAACCCTGACTGAGATAGAACTGCACGGCTCCCACATTCGACCGAACGACCCGCAGCCGGCAAGTCCGGTAACCGCGACTCGCGATCTCGGCCTCGCCCTGCGCCAGTAGTCTGCTTCCAACACCGTGTCTTCGGTACTCGCGAAGTACCCACAGGTCATCCACCCACTCCTGGCCCGTTATGATGACGCCCACAATCTTTTCAGCAGATACTGCCACCCACGCCAACGGCCAATCCTCATCTTTAAATTCCAGGGGCACGGGATTCGGAGCGAAAAGGTCCTTGAATGTTTCATTGGCCACTGTCTCTATCAGAACCCGAACCGCGCCGTATTCGCTGGCTTGAGGTCTCCGAATATCCAGGTCGCGCGGCATCTTCGCATTTTAGTTGAGCAAGAACGTTTGGCAGCCCGTTCCACATGGTCCATACGGCGGACGTAGCCGGAGATCGGGATCTCTCTTGGCTGAATACGTCGCACGCGCGTGCGCTTTCCCAAGACGGTCAGACGCTCTTGTTCTCTGAGACCGCGCTCGGAACGAACTATGCCGTGTGCTTACGAAAGACTGACGGATCACCGGTGCTGCGCCTCGGGGAGGGATGGACGCCGATCTCTCGGCAGACGGCAAACGGGTGCTGGCCGTGGTTCAATCCGTACCGCCGAAACTCTTGGTCTATCCCACCGGCGCCGGTGAGACGCGGCAGCTCGAACGTGGCCAGATTGAGCACTACTCCACTGCCAGGTGGTTTCGCGACGGCAAGAGCGTGCTGATCTGCTGCAATGAGCCGGGGAGAGGCACGCGCTTCTACGTGCAGGAACTCGGCGGCACGCCCAAGGCGGTCACGCCCGAAGATACCCGCGACGGTCTGCTCTCTGCCGATGGAAGGTTCGTTCTCGCGCGAGGTCCGGACGCGAGATATTTCATCTACCCGATTGCCGGAGGACAGGCGCAGCCCGTGCCTGCACTTAACGAGGCCGATGTTGTTGCGCTGTGGAGCGCCGACGGAAAGTCGGATCTCGTCTACCGCCTCGCTGAGATCCCCGATCATCTGATGCGCGTCGATCTTGCGACCGGGCGCCGTACGCTGTTCAAAGAGTTCGCGCCCGCCGACCGCACCGGACTCCTTTCACTCAGGGAAACGTTCGTTACCGACGACCTGCGATCCTACGCGTACACGGCCTACTATCAGGTATCGAGCCTGTTCGTCTCCGATAGCAGCGAATAAGATACTCGCAGCCGAACGAAAGGTGGATCATCCGGAACACTGACGATGACTATTCACTGCGATTCTCCAGCGTTTTCCAATCCTTGAGATATCGAGACGTATCCACCGACCATTCCTGCTGCGATCCGCGCATGAACCTGATCTCCTCCGCTGTTCCGTATCCGCGCTCAAAAGCCGCCGCTGAAACGTCGCAACTCTTGAACTCAGCGGCTTTCCACCGGCTGGGCGTCGCTTTGCATCGGCAATACAAAATGTACTCATCCAGGCCGCCCTCAATCGTAGACAGCAGGTAGGATCCATTGTCATAAGGACTGCGCGAGACGACATACCGAGTAAAGCACTTTTGACACTCCACACAATGGCGAATCCGAGACATAACGGGTGCAGACAAGCCGGGCTTGTTGTCAGATTCACACCAGAAGTGGTCTTTCACAATACCCACTTGAATCTTTTTCGGCATCACCATTATGATCCGCTCAAATGAAGCGGGTCGCCTCCGGTATCCTTCCTGTAGTTGCAATCGACCGGACGTCTGCCATTCCTCTTCATCGCCAGATCTATAACGGATTTCGTTCAGCCATTCTCGAGGGACGCATCCGGCCAGGACAACGGATCCCTTCAACCCGAGTGCTGGCCACGGAGATTCGTGTTTCTCGCTTCCCGGTTCTGAACGCCTATGCCCAACTCCTGGCCGAGGGTTATCTGGAGAGCCGCGTTGGCGCAGGCACGGTTATCTCGTCCTCTCTTCCTGAGCAACTCATGTCGAGCCGTCCCATCGGCACTAAGACGTTACGGCCTAAGCACGGGGCTAGACGGGTCGCGATGCGATCTTCAGTTCTTCCGCTGAAAGAGAACTTCCCGTGGATGGTTCACCTGGGGGCCTTCCGCGTCGGCCAAGTCGCATTCGCTCAGTTTCCGCATCAGATTTGGTCTAGCCTGGCGGCACGGCACTGTCGCGCGATGAATGCCTCCTCGGTTCACTATGGCAATCCCATGGGCAATGAGGTTCTCCGCCGCGCCATTGCCGATTATTTGAAGATTGCCCGATCCGTCCACTGCCGGCCGGAACAAGTTTTGATCGTCAATGGTTCACAGCAAGCGCTGGAGATTACTTCTCGAGTCCTGCTCGAGTCGGGAACACCAGTCTGGATTGAGGAGCCCTGTTATCGTCTCGCACATCACGTTTTCAAGCTGAATGGTTGCAAATTGATTCCCGTTCCCGTCGATGAAGAAGGTCTCGACGTTGCGGCCGGAATCACCAAGTGCCCTAAAGCAAGAGCGGCTTTCGTTTCGCCATCCCATCAGTTCCCACTCGGAGTCACCATGAGCGCTTCGCGCCGTTTGCGATTGATCGAGTGGGCACAAAGATCCGGAGCTTGGATCATTGAAGACGACTACGACAGCGAATACCGCTACGAAAGTCAGCCCATTTCCTCATTGCAGGGTCTCGATCCTAATTCCCGAGTGATCTATATTGGGACTTTCAGCAAAGTCCTTTTCCCCGCATTGCGGCTCGGTTACATCGTAGTTCCGCCGGATTTAGTCGATCGCTTCGTCACCACGCGGCGTGTAATGGATCTCGGCTCTCCCAGTTTCCATCAGGAAGTCCTCGCAGATTTCATTCAGGAAGGCCACTTCGAACGCCACATCCGGAGGATGCGAACCTTCTATGGCGAATTAAGGCGGCTCTTGGTTTGCACTCTGCGGGAATATATGGCAACAACCCTTTCGCTGGTCGGCGACGAAGCTGGCATGCACGTAACGGCAGTGCTGAATACGCCACACTGCGATGAAGAAGTAGCAGCCCGCGCTGTGCACCAGAAACTTTCTCTCTGGCCTCTCTCGCGTCTCTATCTCAATCGTCCCCGACAAGGGTTCGTCCTGGGCTTTGGGGGCGTTGCGCCAAACGAGATCTCACCGGCGGTTCATAAACTTCGCACCTTGCTCGATTCCAAATGAATTTCGCACGTGCGTACACCCTGCTTGATGTTCCACAGAAGCAACGGATGTTTACCGAATGTAGAATCTAGACGGCCTCGCGCTCCAAAGCATTGAAATAGGAGTGTCCTATGAAAGCGATGTCTCTTCTACTTCTGGCACTGTGTCTCTTCTCCATTGACGCTCGTTCGCAAAGTCCCTTCGAGGGCACCTGGATTATTGATACCGGCAAGAACGAAAACCTAGCGTCCGAAAAACCGAGGGTGCTTTCTGTCGCGAATGGAATGCTTCGCGAGGGGGATAGGCAACTCAAAGCTGATGGCTCTGATCAAAAGGTTCCTCCCACGGGGTATTGGGATACAGTCAGCGTTCGTATCGTGGACAATCGCACAGTCGAGATAATTTCCAAAAAGTCTGGGAAACCGATGTTCACGGAGACAGACACCGTTTCAGCGGACGGCAAAACATTGACTCAAGTGATGAAAGACACTACTGAGGCTGAGGCGGTTACCTTCGAGAGTGATTTCAGACGTGTCGCGCCGCCTCCTGCGGGTGCCCACGCTGTCTCAGGCTCGTGGCAGGTCTTCAAGCAGAGCCGATCCGCGAACAGCACGATCATCAAATACAAATGCACACCGCAGGGATTCAGCGCCGAGACTCCTCTAGGTGAAAAGCTCGAAGCCAAATTTGATGGCAAGCTATATGAAATGCAAGACGACCCTGGCCATACCATGGTCTCGGTGAAATTGATAAACCCCTATACGGTCGAGCAAACGAATGTGCGTCAGGGCAAGATTGTTTTTATCGTGACCCTGGAGGTCACGCCCGACGGTAAGAATATTCATGCAATGTTGAAAATGAAAGAAGACGGAAGCGTGAAAAGATGGACGCTGCACAAACAATCTGAGTAGTTCGACCAAAAGTCGCCGTAAATGCTGAGACGAAAATGTCAGCAAAAGGAGGAAGAGAAACCAATGCCGACGATTGAGGGGAAACAAGCGGGGATATGGATTAATGACTATATGCATAAGGCGGGAGAGTTTGAGGGAGTGATCAAGTCGGTGCGGGCGTTGATGAAAAAGTCGGTCAAGGGAGTTGAAGAATACGTGAATCCGTGGAAGATTCCGTCGTTTGATTCGAACGGCCCGCTGTGTTGCGTCATGGTCGGTAAGGAGCACGTGACGTTTGCATTCATGCGAGGCGCTGCGCTATCAGACCCCGAGAAGCTGCTGGAAGGAACGGGAAAGGGTGTGCGTCACGTCAAGCTGCGCAGTGTTGCCGACGTAAAGAAACCCGCAGTGAAGAAATTGGTCGTGGAGGCAGCGAAGCTGAATAAGAAAGACCCACCCTCAGGAATGATGGTGGGGATGGAAAAGAGAAAGCGCAAAACTAAATGAAAAGTCAGCGTCCTTCGAATGGACTGGCCGCTTCAGGATCATGGTGATATCTCCGCAATGCACATTCGAATATGTCGCTGAAATACCCGACTACGAGGGGGTGACTTTCTCCTGCGATGCATCATCTCGAGTTCTTGGAAATGATGCGCAAGGCGACTTGAGTGTGGAGATAGAATCTTCGCAAGCAGTTCCGGCAGAGCTTGGCCAACTCACTTTCGCCGGCCTCGGGCGCCGCATGTCGGCGTTCCTCATTGACGGGTTGATATCCGCCACCGTCTTTCTCCTATTAGTTTTCACTATGTTATGCCTCCGCATTCTCGGCTTTTGGACCCCACCAGCTTGAAGTGTGTCCTGTTTTCAGTAATCGAACCTGATGCGAGGAGAGGTAGAGTTCAGGGGAGCAGATCACCCCTGAAGCGGTCATAATACAGCGCAGCCGGCACTCCGTGGGGGTCGCGATCGAGTCTGACGACTTCCCAGTATGAGCGATCGACCCATTCGTCTGTGCCGATCGGGACGAGTGGAGACAAATTGTTGCTGGGCCAGGCGAGAAATGTCTCACCGTTGCGACTGAACATGGTGAGCTCCGCGCTCGGTTGATAAAAGTCAACCGGGAAGCGGAAGTGTAGAGGCGTTTCGATGGGCTTGGGAGCCTTCTCCAGCACGTGAAACGTCTTGTGCGGAAGACTAAGAGCAATTTGGGCGAGTCCCTCGCCAATATCCGATGCCGCGGAGCAGTAGATGTTGCTGAAGACGATCACGGTGAGGGCTTCCCGCGGGATGTGTAGTACGTACGAGGCGAAACCGGGAGAGTGACCGTTCATATAGTACGTCGGCGCGCCAAATTCCTTGCTGTCGGAACGAAACCATCCATAACCAACCCGCGGCTTGGTTTCGAGTAAGCGATCGTGCATCTGCGAGTGGATGAAATTACCATCAAAAAACGCATGTACGAGGCGAAGTTCGTCTGAGGTCGTGGTGACGATGGATGCATTTCCGGCTTTCGCTGACCAATGGATCGCGGGCGTCGGCTCGAGATCGGTAACGCCATTTGGCTGATATCCCCGGGCGGTCGAAGGCGATGCGGGACCGTCGTCATCCACATAGGTTGCTTTAAGTTTCAGTGGCCTCAAGAGAATTTCGTCGAGAGCTTCGGGAAAGGCGTGCCCGGTCTTTTCTTGGAGCAAAACCGCGAGCACGTTGAATGCCGAGTGTTCTTCGCCTGCGTGCTTCGTGCCGGGTGGGAATGTGAGCGAATGTCCGTCGATCTGCGCCACCAGTGAAGCGGGAGTCTGATGATGCTGCAGGATCTCGCTATAGTCAGAATGCGAGTTGATGTCATCGAGTCCGGACTGCTGCAGCAGCAGATTGCTTACCGTGATCTTTTCTGCACCGGGGGTATTGGGAAGAAGATTTCCGACAGTCGTTTCTAGCGTGAGTTTATGTTGGTCAATGAGGCGGAGAACCGCGGCCGAAGTGTACTGCATTGACATGGACGCGATATGAAACTGCGTCGTGGCGCTATTGCTACGCTTGTGGTCGCGGTCCAGATATCCGTAGGAGCGTTGGAAGACAACCTTGCCGTGATGCTCGATGACTACATTTCCGGAGAAGTTGTTGCTCGCAACGTACGATAGGATGAATTTGTCGAACTCGTTGACCGTTTGCGCGTGGGCCCCGCTTGCCAGTATCAGCAAGGCCATGAGGATGCGGAGAAACATGGCTCAACGAATGCTAACAGGATTTATCAACAATTGACGATTTGAGGGTTTGCCGACGACCGTCGCGCGGCGCTCATTCAGCAAAGAATCCGACGATGCAACAAAAGCTCAAGATCGGCTCACTGTTTTGACGCATTGGTTGGGAAGACTTCAGTGGGATTTACCCAGTTGACCTCTAGCGTTCAGGAAAGCGCGCCTCACCGACAGGCGCGCCGGCCGCTGGTGGTTGTTTTGCCGGGAGGAGTACAAGCAGCGTGAATCCAATCACGCCAAAGATCACAATGTCCTGGGGGCTATCCTTCCTGTGCATCCCGTGCGCCACGGCCTGTGCCGACATGATTGTCATTGTGAACCCGTGCGCAAGGCTTGACCACGCCCCATAGGCGATCATCAAGCGATGCTTGACCGGCTGCTTAACGGCCACCAACAGACAGACCCCAAGCGCCGTGTTAAGGCTCAGGAACATCGGCATGACGTCACTATGCCCGCTAAGCCACCTGGAGTGCCACAGATCGTCGAACAGGAGATATCCCCAAAAGCAATAAAACAATCCCACCAACACCAACACTACCTGTAAGGCGCGCTCACGTTTCATACCGTCCTCCGTTTTTTCCTAAAGCACTTTGGGAATACGGGCGAGAACATCAAAAGGATGCAAGCTACGAGGAAGTCTCCAGAACTTTCTGTGGTTGGAATAGCAACGCCAATCTAGCAACTGCATCTCTTGCGTCTTTTTTGGGCACTCATCCGTATTACGAGTATGGTAAGGGCGACCGCACTATCGCTGGAGGGGCTTGTGGCAGTGGATGCGGATGTGGTCCAGCTTCGCCGAGGCGATCTGAACGCTCTCTCGGAACTGATTACCCGGTACCAGAATCGGCTGTATCGGTACCTGCTGCGCATGGTGCGGCAGCCCGCCGAGGCGGACGACCTGTTCCAGCAAACCTGGTTGAGAGTGGTCGAGAAGATTGGTTCCTTTAATCCGAATCGCAATTTCGACGCCTGGCTGTTCACTCTGGCGCGCAACCTGGCGATCGATCATTTGCGCCGGATTCGCCCGCAGAGTCTGGACGAGCCGCTTGCAGACGGCCGGCACAGCGAGACCGTGGCAGAGCGCATTCCGTCGAAAGACCACACTCCACTCGACCACGCGCTCGCGGCCGAGCGCCGAACGGAGATCATCGAGGCGATGTCGGGCCTGCCGGTGATGTATCGCGAAGTCCTCACACTGCGGTTTGAGGAAGAGATGAAGATTGAGGAAATCGCGCAGGTTACAGCGGTTCCATTATCAACGGCGAAGGCGCGGCTACGACGTTCGCTGGAACAATTGCGTGACGCGCTTGAAGCGCGCTAATTGACGAGAGGTATGGGATTGAGCGAGCACGACAAAATTCGAGAACTGCTGGCGCTGGCCGCAGCCGACGCGCTGACGAGCGCGGAAGAAGAGCAGGTTGCAGAGCATGTGCGTTCTTGCCCCGCCTGCTCGAACGAATTGGCCGCCTGGCTGCCAATTGCGAGCGAACTCCGCCGGTTGCCGACGCCGCAGCCTTCTTCGTGGCTGGTGCACGCAACGCTGGCGCGTGCGGAGGCGAAGCTCAGCGAACAGGCTGAGCATGACTGGAATCGCCGCGTAATGATTTGTGTAGTTGCGTTTGCATGGCTGCTGACGATTGCGAGCTGGCTGGTTTTCCACTTTGTGAGCGAACGTTTCGGGAGCTTGCTCGAGCCGCAGTTCGGCCATGCGTGGATCAGTTTTGCCGCGTTCACCGCACTAGGGTGGCTCGCGGGAGGGGTGGCCGCAGTGATGCTGGCAGTCCGGCAGCGCGGCGAAAGGAGGCTGGCATGAGCCGCTTCATAAAAGAATTGCGCGTAATTCCAAACGCAGCGTGGATCGTTGCATGGCTCATCTATTTCTGTGTCACGGTGCCGTTGTTCCTCTTTGTGGCACCAACTGATCCGGAGATGGCCAAATGGCCGCGCTGGGGACAAGCGCTGCTCATTTACGGATTTCTCCTGGTCGAGGTGGCTTGGGTTGCGCTGATCGGCTACGTCTATGGCGACGCGAAGCGGCGGCAGATGCGGTACTTACTGTGGACGCTGCTGGCGATCTTTATTCCCAATGCGATTGGGATAATCTTGTACTTCATTCTCCGCGATCCTCTACCGAAGCCGTGCCCCGGCTGCGGGCGTGTCGAAAAAGAAAAATTCCCATTCTGCCCGCACTGCGGCACTTTGCTGCATCCAGCGTGCCCTAAATGTGGGAAGGCCCTTGATCCCACTTGGGCGAATTGCGCGCATTGCGGACAGCGATTGCCCGGGCCCGCGCCGGGTGGTACACAAGAATCTGCCTTGGCGACCTGACGCCACGCGGGCTCGCAAAGCCGACCAGCGTCCGCGTGGCGACGCGACTTCAAAAATCCCTTACCTAAAGTTTTCCACAGCCTCCGCCGCTGCATTGTGACATCTGCCCTTGCGCGCATATCCAGAAAAGGCCGATCATGGCCTCGGCGAGAGTGGTCCTTGGCAGAGCCCTCAGGACAGCGGCGACGTCAGCGAAAGAGTCAAAAGAGGCCACTAAGTCTCTGCGGCTCAAGATTTTGCCCGTAACTGATTGAGCCACATAGATTATTTTTAAATTTCCCTCTAACTCGATGATTCCAGAGATCCGAGGGGGAGGGGGATACCCCAGAAATCCACGCCATTCCCAAAACGGGAATTTACTCAGCCAAATTTGATCCGTGAAAATCCGTGAAAACCTGTGACTAAGTGATTTCGCCGCTACGGACTGTTCCCGCCCGTATGACAATCGGCGCAGTTCACTTGTGTTAGATCGCCGATGTCGACTGGATGCCGGAAACTTGTCTGTGGCGCGGAAGCGACCGCAATCGTTCCTTCCGTCTCCGAGAGCATCGTGTGGCACTGATTGCAGTCTTTGCTGATGACGCGCCCGTCAGAGCTAACATGTTGTCCGTCGTGGCAGCGGAAGCATCCCGGAGAATAGAAGTGCCCGAGATTGTTGGGATGCGTTTGCCAGTTCAGCTTCATCTCGGGGAATGTCGTGCGCTTGAAGATCGCCTGCACTTCGCCGACAGCGTTGCGAATCTCAAGCTGCTTGCTCTTCGCGACATCCGAATATTTTTTCTCGTAAAAATCCTGAATTCCGACGGCGATGCCTTGCATCGCAGCATCGGTCGTCTTGTAGTCGCCAGTCAAAACTGTCACCGCCTCCTGCTTGATCGATGGCAAAGAACTATCGATGCGGCGCGCAAGCAATGACTGATCCACTGAGAGATCGGGCGAAACATAAATGTGCGTCGGGCGATTGTGGCAATCGACGCAATCCATGCGACGCTTCTCCGCTTTGGCGATCTGATCTTTGGTCAGCGTCGAATCTTTCGCGTAGTACTCGGTCACGCGTCCTTGCAGGTCTTCAACGTGGATGTACGGAATGACCTGATGTTTTTCGTCGGAGGCAACATAGTCGATCTTGTTGCCGATGTTCATGTGCCAGTGAATGCCCTCGGGCGCGCCAGTCGCCGGATCGCCTCCGCCAGTCTTGATGATCATGCGAATCTGCCGCGGCGTGTTCTTCTCGTCACTCGCGTAATGAGAGAAGACTTTCAGTTGTCCGCCATAAAACTTCTTCGGCCAGTGGCATTGCTCGCAGGTCTCCTGTGCCGGACGCAAGTTCTTTACTGGAGTGGGAATTGGCCGCGGAAACGTGTTGAAGATGGCCGCGAAGACTTGCCTGCTTCCGGACAACTTCGATTTTACAAACCAGGTCGCGCCCGGTCCAACGTGGCACTCTGCACAAGCCACACGCGCGTGAGGTGAGAGCTGATATGCCGTATATTCGGGGCTCATCACCGTGTGGCAAAGTTGTCCGCAAAACGAAACCGACTCGGTGAACTCGTAGGCTTTGTAACTTCCAGCAGCACTGACCACTGCGAAGACCACAAGGAATGTCACAAACGAGACAACAGCGCCTCGCTGCTTCGGATCATTCAGATCAATGCGAGGATAAAACGCAGTAGCCGTGACTTTCTTACGGCGCTCCAGCAACATTCCCGCGACGATGATCAGCAAACCGAGAACCAGGAATGCCGGAGAAACCATGTAAGCCAGAATGCCGATATATGGACTCGCTTTGGTGGCGATCTGATCGATCAGGAAGAACAGAAAGACATTCGCCAGGCTCACAATCGACAACGCCACGCCCGCCAGGCTGATCGGATTGCGCAACAGCATCCGCAGCTTATGTCTTGGCTCTACCTCGTTTGGCGGAGTCTTATCAGTCTCCATGCTGGACCTCGGTTAGCTCCTTTTCTTTTTCGTCTGATTGTTCGCTCTTCGCACTTTGCAGCAGCGTGGCAGAGTCGAGCCCATGCTCTTCGCGGTAATGATGCAGCGTCATCTTTCCATCCCACCAGGCCCAATTCATCGGATAAACATCCGGATCAAGGAACACCTGGTAGAAGTGCCAAACAACGATGGCTAGAGTAGCCAATATGGCCTCGTAAAGGTGAATCGCTGTTGCAACATCCAGCCACCAGCGCGGCAAATGGTTTCCGAAGAACACTTTCGCCCACAGCATGATTCCGGTTCCGGCCATCACGAACATGCCCCAAACCAGCGCCCAATATTCCGCCTTCTCCGCATAGTTGAAGCGCGGGAAGTCAGGCTTGTTTTTCGACAGCCCCAGATAGTAGCTGAGATTCTGCCACGCCCCGCGCACGTCGTCGAGTGTCGGGAAGAGGTCGCGCACCAAACGCCGTCCTGCGCGGCTAATGATGACGTCGAACATGTGGTAGACGCTGACGCCGATCAGGATGACAGCCGCTGACCTGTGCACAAGAGATCTCATCCTCTCGCCGAGGGAAAGCATGGACGCAAACCACGAATCTGGAAACTTCAGGGCAAATCCCGTCAGCACCAACAGGAAGAAACTGATGAGCAGCGTGGCGTGTTGCAACCGGAAACGCATCGGCATGCGCGTAACGAAATGATCTTGTTCTTTGCGTTTTGCGATCAGTTTAGAGCGCCAGATGATGAAGTTGTGCAAGAGCATCCCGCCGATCACGGCAAAGATCATGCCTAGATAGAACTTGCGAATCCAGCGCACAGCTTTACTGCCAATGTCTGCCGAGAGAGGAGCGTCCACGTGAACTTTTGCGGAAGTGAACTTCTCGGTCACGCCCGGATGGCACTGACCGCAGGTGCGCGCCAGGTTTGACGGATGAATCGTGGAGCGCGGATCGCTCGACGGGAAAATACTGTGAGTCCCGTGACAGCTCGCACAATTCGCAACAACTTGCGAGCCGAGACGCGATGCCAGCCCGTGATAGCTGGCGAGATAAGTCGTGGCGCGGCGTCCCTGAATGCCGAATTCCTGCGACAGACGTACTCCTTCGTGGCAGCGTGCACACGTGACCTGTGCGACGTTTTGCGCCGACACAGGAGAGTTCGGATCCGTGTGCGACTTGATGGAGTGAATGCCGTGGCAGTCAGTGCACACCGGAGCCTGCCAGTTCCCTTGCGCAACAGCGGTTCCGTGGATGCTCTGCTGAAATTCCTTTGAGATCTGCTCGTGGCACTTGCCGCAAGTGAGCGGCACATTGAACTTGAAAATGGGCGACTTGGGATCCTTCGCGTCGAGGATGTCGTGTGCACCGTGGCAATCCGTGCAGACAGCGGCCTTCTCTGATCCATTCGCGACCGCATGTCCATGGACGCTCTGCTGATAAGAAGCGACCATCTGGACGCTAAGACCGTCTTTTTCCATGACGAACTGCTGTCCGTGGCATGAGCCGCATGTCGCAGGAATGTTCGCGTGAGCAACGCGCGATTGCGGGTCAGCGGCCGGCATGAGCTCGTGCGGACTGCCGTGGCAATCGACACACGTTGCCGCATTTGTATTGCCCGTCTGGACAGCTTTTCCGTGGAAACTCTTTTCCCAAGCGGCCTGCTCGTCCGCATGACACGTGGCACAACTAATTTTTTTTGGCGTGGTTTCGTGAGCGGAGCTCTTTACATCGGTATGGCAATCCACACAAGTGAACATGCTTCCATGGATTGAAGACTTGAATTTATCCGGATCGACGTTGAGGCTTACGGTCTTGCCGTTGACCTCGTGCGAAAGAGTGGAATCGCTGTGACAGGCGAGACATTCATCAGCTGTTGGTTTTGGAGGTTCTTTTTTGCTCGCCCCGTGCACTGAACCAGCTAGTAAAAGAAGAGTGAGTGCACCTCCAGACGCAAAGAATCCCCATCGTATTCGCGTGGACATACTCTCACCCGCCTAGTTCTCAAGATTGAACTGATTTTGTAAGGCGGCCTGTGTACAGGCCGCCCCGGGACGACTACTTCTGGAAGCTCCGCACCTGCCCGACAAGGGCTTTGATGTCCGCATCGGTCAATTTGCCGCCATAAGCCGGCATTTTGCCTTTGCCTTTGGTGATGATATCGGTCAACTGGGCATCCGTTTCTGCTTTCACTTCAGCCGACGCGAAATCACGGGTTCCCATTTTTCCGCCCTTGCCATCTGGCCCATGGCACATGGCGCACTTTGCTTTGTAGGTCGCTGCGGCATCGTCGGCAAATGCGGGAGACGCACAGACTGCCAGGAGACCGCAGACCAACATCGCTACAAGAACGCGTTTCATATTGTTGCTTCCTCCTAAGGAAGAAATTTTGTTTGGCACGATATCACAGAGCAGGGGTCGCCCGTTGTCTCACTGCCCAGCCCTGCTGGCATGACAGGACTGCAGTGGATCGTGCTTACGTCCCGCACCCTGAGAACTCACTCGCAGGGGTAGGTTCGCATGGCGGAAGAAGCAGCCCTATGGCAGAAGTCACTCGCCCTTGTGACATGAATCACACGTCTTTTTCCTTCAGATTGTGACGGTTATCACTGGCTCTTGTGCCATTCCGCATTGCCGGGGTGGAGTCTCAAACTTAGCATCCGATCATGTCGTCCATTTCCGATGTAAGCATGGATTCCCCGATGGAGCCTTGGACCGATCCGCGGGACAAGCACGCGGAGCGGGCTGCAGCCGTTTCAAAGACCTCGGGGTATCGTTCGCGGCCCTTGCAAGTCACTTGGGAAGTAACCAATTCCGTCCATTGGAAACCAGTATCGGCGAAGGCGCGGGCGGCGCGTGATTTTCAGCAATTCTCCACAGCGGAAGGTTTCCATCTCATCGATCAGATCGCAGAAATGCATGTGCCATTGCTGGCGATTACGGGCGGCGATCCGCTGTCGAGGCCTGATTTGTTACCGATCATAGAGTTCGCATCCGAGCGATCCGTCCGGACATCGCTCACATTGCTGCCATCGGCAAAGCTTGACGTTGGCGTAATGAGAGAACTCAAGGCCTGCGGACTGATGCGTGTTGTGTTCTGGATCAATGGGTCCAGCCCGGGCTTGAACGATCGCTATTGGGGAATTCCGGGATTGTACCGTCGCACGATGGAAGCGATTGGTCTGTGCCACGAGGTGCAGTTGCCAGTCCAGGTGAACACGATGCTTTCGCGGCGGAACCTGCAGGATCTCGATGCAATGATCGAGTTGCTGGCGCGCCTCGATGCGAGTTTGTGGAATGTTTTCTTCGTCGTGCCGCCGAAGCGCGAAGACTCTGGTGAAATGCTCAATGCAGATGAGCACGAGCAGGTCTTCGCCAAGCTGTACGCCGTTTCCCGACGCGCGAACTTCCAGATCAAGACGACCGAAGGACAACAATACCAGCGATTCCTGCTGCAGCAGCGCGTGCGGGAATCGCGCGGCCGGCTGACGGTGGCGACCGCAGTCCCTTATGCGCCGCGCGGTGTGAATGACGGAAAGGGATTCGCATTCATCAGTTCCCGAGGCGAGGTGTATCCCAGCCGTTTTCTTCCGCTCTCCGGAGGCAACGTCACAAAGCAGTCGCTGCCGGAGATTTACTGCGAGTCAGAGTTGTTCGTCTCGCTACGTGACGTGTCGAAGCTGAAGGGCAAGTGCGGCCGGTGCCCGGCGCGAACTGTCTGCGGCGGCTCGCGAGCCCGTTCGTATGTGATGACTGGCGATTTGTTCGCATCCGACCCGTGCTGCGCGTACGAGCCGTGAGTAGGTCTCAGCTCTTCCAACATAACGGCCCGGCTGAAGACCTTTCAAACCAGACTCCACTGGGAGCCTCCGATTCTCTTCGATTTGTGATTTCGAGCACATCTTGCTGTGATTCAAATGATTCGAGTGGGGGGCACTCCAGCAGGCGTTCCGCGGGGCGGATTGGAAGGTAGCACTCGCCAAAATTGATGACCGATGTCACCACTTAACGTGATTTCCATCACGTGGTCTCTTTCGGGAATCCTGCAAAATCAGGGCAATTCAGCAGATTGGGTTGGATTTGCGGTGTTTGATTTGTGACCACAATCACAATTCCTCGTGACCGGTTACACGGTGGGATGCTGGTTCCTCTGGCATCCTGACGTTCAAATTGAGGTGACCTATGGCTCAAGATAACCGAGATATTCTCGACATCCTTCGATTTGAACTGAGCTTCCTGCAGGATGGCGGTTACGGACGATCTCCCCAGGCGGCATGGAGGGCGCCGGCCATTTTTGAGGATTCGCCCATTTGCCCGAATTTCTGTGATCCGTCGCGGCCGCATCCCTGCGAGAACTGCCTCCTTGAGCAGTTCGTGCCAGAAGGCCAGCAAAAAGAGAGCATTCCGTGCCGGTTCATCCCCCTGACTGCCGAAGGCCGCACGGTTGAAGACTTGTATCGCACAGGCAGCCAGATTGAAATGGAAGAGGCGCTAGCTAACTGGCTTCGCGCGCAAATTGAAAAGATCGAGCGCGAGCGAGGCATTTCTGCAAAGGAAGGAGCGGCGTAGCCAACGCCGCGGCATTCGCACACTAAGCGTCAAAGATCATTCATCTCCGCTTTGCTACGAACACATTCCAAGAAGAGGCTGACATCTATGGTTGAAGAACACGCATATCGAGTCGCAGCATGGTGGACGTCGGGGCGGACGGGACTGGCTAAGTCTGATTCGGCTCCGAACGCAATCCACTTCACCGCTCCCACTGAATTTGGCGGCCTTGAAGGCAGATGGACGCCGGAAGAACTTCTGCTCGCCGCGGTTGCCGGATGCTACACAACGACCTTGCGCGCAATTGCCGGCGGCGCACAGTTTGACTTCACCGATCTCCAGGTGGAAGCCAGCGGCACAGTACGGAAGGCGGATTCTGGCTACTCGTTCAGCCAGATCATTGTCCGTCCCAACTTGAAAATTGGATCAGCCGAGGAGCGCGAGCGCGCTTTGGATTTGCTCAAGCGCGCAGAGAAGTTGTGCCTTGTCTCGCGGGCCTTGGGAACAACCTTGAAATTCGAGCCCCAGCTCGAGATCAGCAGACCGGCTCCGGTTGCTTAACCGTAATCAGAGTTCCAGCCGCGCCGCGACTGAGGACGGGTCCTCGGTCGCGCGCAGCTTGAATCCCGCCTTCTTGAAGATCGCTTGCGTCGCCAGGTTATCCCGAAGGATTTCTCCGCACAGCCTCTGAAAGTTTTCCTCGCGGGCGACCCGCGCTACTCCTGCGAGGAGTTCGGTTCCCAACCCCTTACCCTGCCATTTATCGGAGACGAGCACAGCGGCCTCAGCTTCGCCGCGATTGATCGCGCTGAAGCGGCCAACGCCCAGAATCTCGTGCTCACCGGTTTCCGGTTTCTTATGGTCGGCAACAAGCGCGAATCCGCGATCATAACTGGCGAAACAGATTCTCGCGAGCCGTTCGTGCTCCACCCGCGTACTCAAGCTGAGCGAACAGAAATAGCGCAGATACACGCTGCGTTCTGAGAGCGTCTGGTGAAACTGCACCATGAGTGGCTCGTCCTCGGGACGAATGGGGCGGATCGTCACGGGCGTGCCGTCTTTGAGCTTCCAATCCCAGACATACTGTGCTGGATAAGGACGAATGGCCGCACGCGGCAATCGCCCGGCCGGCACGCTGAAATCATGGACCACGATGCGCGCGTCCAGTGCGAGCAGATGTTCAGGTGTTGCGAGCAGCGGATTGATGTCGATCTCCTTGATCCAAGGCTGCTCAAGTACAAGCTGGCTGAAACGGACGAGGAGCTGTTCGAGTGCTTCCAAGTTCACCGGCTTGCGGCCGCGGACTCCACGCAAGGCCGAGAAGATCCGCGTCTGCTCCATCATTCGCTGCGCCAGCGTCGTATTCAGCGGAGGCAGTGCCAAGGCATGGTCGCGATAGACCTCGACCATGACACCGCCGGAACCAAACAAGATTACCGGACCGAACTGTGTGTCGATCGTGCTGCCGAGAATCAGCTCGTAACCATCACGCCGGACCATTGGCTGCACGGTCACGCCAAGGAAATGCTGTGCACCCACTCGATCCGTGACGGACGTCTGGATCGAACGGAAAGCTCTTCGTACTTCGTCATCATTCCGCAGGCTCAGCCGCACCCCATCAACATCCGTCTTGTGGGCAATCGTGTTCGAGAGGAGCTTGAGAGCGACTGGGTATCCGATCTCGCGCGCTATCGAGCTGGCGTCATCTTCAGTCGAGGCTGTGCGGGTATCGACTGCCGGAATGCCATAGGCGGCCAAAATCTGCTTCGCCTCGTACTCGTTCAGCATGGTGCGTCCGGCACTTCGCGTTTGCTGGACGGAATCACTGACTCGTTTGCGAGATTCGGATGGAATCTCCGCGCCTTCGATCATTGCCGGAGTTTCATAGAGCCCACGCAGGTTGTAGGTGTAGCGCCACATGTAGGTGAAGGCGCGGGCGGCAGTATCCGGATAAGAGAATGTCGGAATGCCGGCTGTATTCAGGATTTCCGTACCTTCGGCGACGCCATCTCCGCCCATCCAGCTCGCGATCAGTGGCTTTCCGGAGGTGTGCGCAAGCCTCGTCATATGCTGAGCTGCCCGGGTAGGATCGGCAAGTCCTTGCGGAGCAATGATGGCGAGCAGTCCATCGCTTGCTGAATCTTTTGAGACAATATCGACCGCTTTGACGAATCGTTCGGCATCCGCATCGGCGAGCACATCTACTGGATTGCTGCGGCTCCAATGAGAGGAGAGGAAGCTGTCGAGTTCATGAACGGTGTCCGCGGACAAAACGGTCAGTTCACCGCTGGTGGCCATGAGAGCATCAGTCGCTAGAACTCCGGGACCACCGGCGTTCGTCACAATGCTAAGGTGGGGGCCGCGAGGGCGCGGCTGTTTGCTGAGCACTTCCGCCATGTAAAAGAGATCTGCGATGTTCTGCACGCGCAACACGCCACAGCGGCGGAAAGCCGCTTCCAGAACATCATCGCTACCAGTCAGCGCTCCGGTGTGCGACGCCGCAGCCCGGGATGCCGCTTCGGAGCGCCCAGCCTTGATTACGATAATGGGCTTGCTCAGAGCAATTTCGCGCGCGGCGGAAAGAAATGAGCGGGCGTCTCCCACCGACTCCATGTAGACCAGAATGCTTTTGGTGTGCGGATCGTCGCCGAAGTAATAGATGAGGTCGCCCCAACCGACATCGAGCATTGATCCGGTGGAGACAATGGCGCTGAATCCCACATGCTCTTTTTCACTCCAATCGAGAATTGCGGTCTGCAAGGCCCCGCTCTGGCTCAGAAATGCCACGCTGCCCTTCTTCGGGATTGACTTGGCGAATGTAGCATTCAGACCGATTGTGGGATTCATGAATCCCATGCAGTTGGGACCGATCAGCCGCAAGGTTCCGCGACTCAGATGCTTTTCGATTTCCTCTTCGAGTAGCGCACCGCTCTGACCTTGTTCCCGGAATCCGGCGGAGATCACTACAGCGGATTTGACTCCAGCATCTACACATTCGCCAATGATCTGCGGCACAGTTGCGGCGGGCGTAACCACGATCGCGAGATCGAGCGGACCAGCGATATCTGCCACGCGCTTAAGAGTCTTGATGCCCAGCACTTGTTCATGCGTCGGATTGACGGCATAGACCTTGAGCGAGAATGGGCTCTGCAGCAGATTGGAAATGACGCTACGGCCAACTGTGCCGGGCCGGTCCGTGGCGCCAATCACAGCGATGGAGCGCGGTAGAAACAAGGGCTCCAAGGCTCCGCGAGCGGGCGGCGGAGCGGTGTAGATTTTCCCAACAGGAGATGGCGTTGACGGCGTGTAGGACTGGCTCACTGAGTCTGCTCGCTTGCTGTGAAATGCTATTTTTTCACAATTGGAGGGATTGTATGTGCGCACTTTTTCATCAAAGCGTGCTGGCGATCACAAACAGCATGGTGGATCAAGGATTTTGGCGGATATCCGCAATCACAAGGGTTTGTGAGCGGAATCACACCCAAAAGTGCGCGGGTGCACTCTAATCACAACGGAGGTGCAGCGGAAATGCGCGCCCCTTACGGCCTAAATATTCTTGATAATTGCCTTACCTGTTCCGTGCGTGAAGAGCATTTGTTCTGTAACCTTTCGATTCACGCCGGGCAAAGACTGAACGAAATCAAATCGACGGCGGTTTATCCCAAAGGTGCGATGCTCTTCATCGAGGGGCAACAGCCCCGCGGGGTGTTCGTGCTCTGTGCCGGGAAAGCCAAACTGTCAACCTCTTCTCGCGAAGGAAAAACCATTATCACCAAGTTGTCCGATGCGGGTGACGTGCTTGGACTGAACGCGGTGGTCTCGAATCGGCCCTATGAAGTCACCGCCGAAATGATGGAGCCCGGGCAAGCAAATTTCATCCCGCGCGAGTCGTTGTTGCAGTTCCTTCGTGAGCATGGCGAAGTAGCATTGCGGGTCGCCGAGCAGTTGAGCCGCAACTATTACACCGCCTACGAGGAGATCCGCACGCTGGGTTTAGCTACCTCGCCGTCGGAAAAATTCGCCAAGCTGCTATTGTCCTGGTCGACAAAGGGTCCTCAGAATGATGGGTCGCTGCAGGTCAAGCTGACGTTGACCCACGAGGAGATTGCCGAAATCATAGGCACGACACGGGAGACCGTGAGCCGGCTCTTCTCTGAGTTCAAGAAGCGGCAACTGTTGCAGCTTAAGGGATCAACGCTCGTGATTCGGAACCGGCCGGCACTCGAGAAGATTGTTCAGGTTTAGTCTCAAAGAATCCCCTCAGCCGCGTGGACCAGTGTAATGTCGCTGTTCCATCGGATTCCAGGGGATTCCCGATCCACACCCTATCCTGCCTTGGCGCCGGCGCGCGCCGCTTGCATTCGAACTGAAGGCCTATCGACTACTTCGGTGTTTGCCTCTTCCCGGCTGGAGCGCTTTGCGGCCAGAGGCACCAAGTCCGCTCTGGCCCCGCTCCAAACGATGGTCATCTCCTTGGAGCAGCGATCACACAGCCAAAAACGCTCCCGAAACACGGGCACTTCACCCACGGTGGATCGCATCTCAGGCGTGGGCATGAGGTGAAACAGTCTGCCAGAGTGAAGGAAAAGGAACTTCTCGGAGCAATCAGGATTGGCGCACTTGGAAAGCATGGTGCACCTCTTACAACTACCTATTCCAATGGTACGCTCGAATCGTGGTGGAAGCGAGTGCGAACGAAAATGAGGTAGCCGCGTTATGCGCCCGACCACGAGCCTGAAAAGAGAATCGGAAGAACCCCCGCTAAATGGCGATACAGAAGGTGAATGAACCACTAGGTTACTCTAGAAAAATGACGCAAGTGCAATGCGCGGCCATTCTGTTCGATATGGACGGTGTTCTCATCAACTCGACTCCCGCGGTGGCTCGCGTGTGGCGAAAATGGGCAATTGAGCGCGGGTTCGATCCTGAGGAAGTGGTGGCCCGAGCGCACGGCCGCCCCAGCCTGACGACCGTTCGCGAATATCTTCCAAATGCTGATCACGACGCTGAGAACCGAGAGGTAGAACGCCGCGAGATAGAGGACACCGAAGGCATTGTTCCTCTGCCAGGTGCCGTCGAATTGTTAGCCGGCCTTCCAGCGGATCGCTGGATCATCGTTACTTCTTCCACGATGGCTCTCGCCAAGGTTCGACTACGAGCCGCCGGATTACCCCTACCAGGCAAATTAGTAACCGCCAGCGACATCACACATGGCAAGCCGCATCCTGAGCCATATCTAATGGGGGCGTCTGCGTTGGGATTTCCACCCGCGGAGTGCCTTGTTTTCGAAGACATTCCCGCTGGAGTGCGGGCTGGCAGGGCGGCTGGCGCGAAGGTGGTAGCGATCACGACCACGGTACCGGGTTTTGAGTTGAAACAGGCGGGAGCAGATTGGGTTCTCAGCAGTTGCGCCGATGTGCACGTCATCGAACACGCCCCGGACCTTGCGTTGCGACTCGGCGGTTAGAATTTGCGTCTTTAATGATCGCTCGCAGCCTAAAGATAGGCTCTCTTTAATCCGATATGGTCTGGATATTGCTATCCGGATCTCCGGAGAACGCCATGTCGACTTCAGCTATTTCCTCGGTTTCGATAAATCGGAAATTGGATGTCTACTTTGGCGTGCGTCATCACGAACTCCGGAAATTGGAGAAGGCGCTGGAATCAGGAGATCTCTCGACTGCGCAACTGGATCTCGCAGACATTCAGAATCTGGGACAACGAGGACCATTCGCGAGCGGTAATGCCTTCTGGAATTCGGACCGGCAACAGGACTTCGAGGCTGTTGGCAGCGCGCTGCAATCGGGAGATCTCGTTGCCGCGCAACAGGTTTTTCAGCAACTTACAAATACCTTCAAGCACATTGATCCGGCCGCGCCTCAACCCACGGATGTGGGGTCTGGCAAGGATCCGGCAGTCCCGCGACGCCCGGATCTGTAAACTTCACCGCTTGATCTCCACGCCGCCGGCGGAACTGGCATGCTCCTGGTCCCTCCTAGCCTTCCGCTGGCTACAGGAGCCGAACCGCCCCGCTGATTGGAATTCGCACCCTCTCAATACCTGAACCCAAACGCTCCCGCTGAACCCATTCACCGCTGATTTTTCGCCTATAGCAACAGGGATTGTTCCTGGTTCCCGGGAACATACCTTCTGAAATTGCTTCTTGCAAACTTTGGAGCGCATCATGGCCACCTTCTGTTCTCGCCAGTTCCGGATCGTACTCATCACTTTAGGGATGACGCTAGCGACGGTTGTTGCTCACGCGCAAACCTACACAGTTCTTCACAACTTCAGCGGGACGGATGGATGCTGCGCCAACTATCCGAGCGTGATGGCCCAGGGGGAAGACGGTAACATCTATGGAGCGACCACGAGCGACGGCTCGGGCGGATACGGCACGATTTTCAAGATGACTCCCGCGGGCGTCCTTACCACCCTGCACAATTTCAACTTCACCGATGGGGCCGGTCCACAAGGCGGCATAAGCCTGGCGATAGATGGCAATTTCTACGGCACCACCTATGAGGGAGGAGCAAACGCCCGCGGCACGATCTTCAAAATCACTCCCGCTGGGGTATTTACATCTCTATATAGCTTTACCGCCACGACCGATGGCGCGTATCCACGCATACCTCCGGTCATGGCACAGGACGGGAACCTGTACGGTGTGACCGGCGACGACACGAACGCGATTCTGTATAAGGTCACCAGCGCGGGTGTCTTCACAGCGATGGGAACGCTGGTTACGCACAGTTATACGCCACTCCTGCTGGGCCTTGATGGCAACCTATACGGCACCACAACGGCAGGAGGCACCTACAATGCCGGGACAGTCTTCGCGTTTTCACCATCGGCCAAGGTGATCAAAACGCTGTATTCCTTCCACAATGAATGGTCTCCATCGGGGCCATTAGTCCAAGGAGTCGATGGCGCACTCTATGGCGTTGCGGGATCTGGCGGAACAGGAGATGGCGGCTGCGTCTTCCGCGTGACTACCGGCGGCGCTTACAAGGTGCTCTACAATTTCAGCGTTTCTGGAGCATCCGACGGACGGTATCCCCAAACCGGCGTGGTACAAGGAAGCGACGGATTTCTTTATGGTCTTGCCTCAGCGGGCGGCGCGTTCGGACAAGGCACACTCTTCCGCGTCAGGACGACGGGTACTGGATTTCAGGATCTCCACGATTTCCAGACTCCCACGGGAGACACGCCAAGTTCGGCGCTTCTCCTTCACACCAACGGCACTCTCTACGGAGAGACGTTCCATGGAGGAACGAAGACCCCGTATGGAACGGTGTTCAGTTTCACCAACAACCTGAAACCGTTTGTGAGCCCGCTGGTGGTCCGCACTGCCAAAGTAGGGGCTGCGGTCAGTCTGCTCGGCCAGGGATTCACGACGGCCACAGGAGTCAACTTCGGCACCACGGCGGCCACCTATTCAGTTAAGAGCGACACCTTCCTGGTCGCCAAGCCGGCTGCCGGTTCCACAACCGCTCAGATCACCGTCAAAGAGCCCTCAGGCAACTTGCTGACGCCGTTGAAGTTCAAGATTGCCCCGAGCATCACTAGCTTCAGTCCAACTTCGGGTCCTGTCGGAACGCAGGTGGTGATCACAGGTATGAGCCTTTCGCAAACAACCATCGTGAAGTTTGGAACAGTGACCGCCACAGTTTTCACGATTAACTCGGACACGCAGGTAACGGCAACCGTACCAACGGGAGCGGTCACTGGCAAAATATCGGTCGCAACGCCAGGAGGGACAGCCACCAGCGCAACCGCATTCACTGTGCAGTAGGAGGCCGCAGCCTTACCGCGAATCCGCCGCCGGGGTTCTACTGGGATGAATCCTGGCGGCGCGACGCGCGTATGGCCGCAACGGGCGCTACACCGTTGCGACCAGGATGACAATATCAATCCTCTAGGGTGCAGCTCGCGATACTGATACCTCGGATGCGTGCAGATGCACAATCTTCCAACCTTTCTCGGTTTTTCTCAGGACGATCGTCCGCCGATTGAGAAACCCCGCTCTATCGTCCAGGTGGAAGGTTGCAATCGCCATATCTCCGAACAGCTGTAGTCTCAAGTCCTTCGGTTGAATATCCATGTACGGAGCGTTCGTTTTGCTGCCGCGGATCCGCTGGAACACTATCTTGAATCCCTTCTCGAATTCAGCACGTCCGGTTGCTCGCTCCGGCATCGCCCGCGGATAAAACACCGTGGCGTTGTCGTCAAATGATAGCCGGAAGTTTTCCCAATCCAGGTCATCGAAGGCCCGGATGAAATGCGTGAGCGCTTCGCGGACATCAGCATCCGCAGGTTGTGGCTGGGCGAAAACTGGAGAAGAGAGAAGTAGTCCAAGAGCTAAGGCAGCGCGGGGGATCATAGCGAAAGAGTATAAAGGGCAGCTATCTCGCCATGCGACAACGTCTGATCGGTTCCTTGACGAAATCCAGACGAATCAGTTCGTCGAATTGAAATCGTGCACCAAGATCATTTTCCGACTGCGCTCTCCAGGTCTGCGGCGGCCTTGTCGATACCCGCGGAGACGTGATCGATCACATCAGCAACCATCGGGATCTGCTCGTCGGCTTCTTTCCATTTCTTCTCGTCCATAAATTCCCGCACGGCGGCGACAGGTTTCGCTCCGTATCCCGTGTACGCGCCGGGGGCGTAGATTTGATTTTTGAACCACGGACGCTCCGGAAGCCCTTTCTCATTCAGAAAGAGACGCGAAACTCCCAGCAGATCGGCGTTCACCGTATCCAATGAAGAAGGAGTAATGGCGCCCTCATTGGCGCTGCGAAACTTGGCGAGAGCCTTCGAGTAACGCTCGGCGGACTTCTTCAACATTTCGATGGAATTCTTCATCGGAGCGAAATTCATATAAGGCGGAACGGTTTCAACCGGAGGCGGCACAAACGTTTTGTGCGGATCGGCGGTTGCGGTGAAAGCGCCCTCCTGAATTTCTGTGTTGCGCTCTATGATTTCTTCCTGCTTGTCTTTGAGCAGTTTTTCGAGATCCGACTCGTATTTGGCGATGGCATCCGCTTGCGGAGCGTAGTCGAACGGAAGCAGGTCGGCATCGGCTACGCGGAGAAGAATCGATCCGGCCGTTTGCGCCATCGCTCGCTCATAGACGAAATCCTGGTCGGCATAGTGTGTGTACCAGTAAAAATCGTCGTAGATGGAGTGGTATTGCGTGCCTTCATCTTCGCCACCGTAGCCGACGTTGAGCGACGAGATTCCGGCGAAATCTTGAAAAGAGGTGTAGTCCGATCCGTCGCCGAGATCGCCTAAAGCGAGATCATTACGCTTGCGAACCTTCCCTTTTTCCTCGGCATCTTTAGCGTGCATGATTGCGCGAAGGTGCGCGCGCTCGAACACAGAAATATTTTTCTCGGGATCGTTGATGTCGTGGGCGACAGCACTCACAACGGCCTGCAGATCTTGCGTGCCGCCAACGTAAAGATATCCGCGCGAACTGCTGTCGGAGTTGATATAGGTCACCGCATGCTTTCGCAGGTCGTCCACGTGGGTTTCAACCCACTCGACTGAGCCCAGAAGGCCCGGTTCTTCGCCGTCCCATGCGCAATAAATAATGGTGCGCTTTGGCGTCCAACCTTGCTTGTGCAATTCACCGAGCACGCGCGCTTCTTCCAGCATCGGAGCTTGTCCGGAGATGGGATCGTCAGCGCCGTTGACCCACGCGTCATGATGATTCCCCCGAATGACCCATTGATCAGGGTCGGAGCCCTTCAAAGCTGCAATGACATCGTAGAGCGGCTTGAGGTCCCAATTCGATGTGACCTTCAAATGAACGCGGGCAGCGCCAGGGCCGATGTGGTACGTGATGGGCAGTCCGCCTCTCCACGCTTCCGGCGCAACGGAACCTTGCAGCGCGGCGAGCAACGGCTGCGCGTCGGAATAGGAAATGGGGAGAACCGGAATCTTGGTGATCGTTTTCGCGTCTTTGACATCAAGGCGCTTGGCACCGGGAACTGCGCCGACTCCGGGCGTAAGGGGATCGCCGGGATAGTCGGTGTCCATCACGCTCCCCCGCTGCACGCCGTCACGAGGACGCCATCCACCCATCGGATAGTCATCACCATGGAAGAAGCCATCCCCACGGGGATCGGAATAAATCAGGCAACCGATCGCGCCGTGTTCAGCGGCAACTTTTGGTTTGATGCCGCGCCATCCGGAGCCGTAGCGCGTGATGACGATCGCGCCTTTGACCGAGATGCCCATGCGGTCGAGTTCTTCGTAGTCTTCCCGATTGCCATAGTTCACATAAACAAGCGGTGCCGTGACGTCGCCGTCGGCGGAGTAGGCGTTGTAGGTCGGAAGCTGTTCGGAAGTTTGATTCGATGTGGGATCGACGGACAGCACCGGTTCCTGCAGCTTGGCCCGGAACTTCGTTGGAGCAACGAGTTCGACGATGCGCTCCTTTGGAGTCGGGAAGAGCACATCGAACGTTTCGATATGCGCGTCGAATCCCCATTCTTTGAAGCGTGCCAGGATCCATTCTGCATTGTCCTTGTCATATGGAGAGCCAACGTTGTGTGGCCGCGCGGAAAGCCGACGCATGCTTTCGCGTATATTGTTCGCCACAACGGTGTCCTGAAACTTCTTTTCCAACTCGCGCTCAGCCGCGCTACTGCGGGGCGTGTAACCGAGCAACGTGTGACCAGAGGTCGAAGGAGCCACTTGTTCAGCGGCTTGACCGGCGGTGAATTGGACAAAAGCGAAAAGAAGGATGCACGAAACAAGTGGGCGCAGACGGTTCACGGAGATCTCCAGGCTAAAGTGAAGACGGAACGCGGAATTTTAGCACCGGGAGGAGGGGTTTGTTGGGGAAGGGTCCAAACGGCATTGGATGATAGATCGAGACATCCCACCTGGATCACGGTCTTCCCAAATCCTTGCCAAAGGTATATGACTCGCCGTCGCGATTTTTCACACCACTACATTTTGCTAGTGTTTTTCTGGGGTAATAGAAGCACAAGGGCTACCAGTAGGGAAGCTGCCGATTGTTTCATTTAGGTGATAGTGATCACAGCCTGTGTTGAGAGGCTGTGCTAGACCTGCGGCTGAACAGGCAGCGTACTCGTATGTCGGCGCTCCGATCTTAAGACTTCTATTTCCGGCGATCTACCCTGAAAGTCCTTCGCTAGAAAATCCTGAGCCGACATTATTTTCATTCTGAATTATTTGTTTCGAACCCATTCTCGGATCAGAGTGGCTTTGCCGGAGGGCGCTATGAAACCGGCCGCGTTCTACTCTCTTGCGATTCTCATTAGCATGTTGGCGTCGACGCCAGCAAGCCGCGCACAATTCGTCAATCAATCGAGAGGAATTATCTCGAGTGCTCCGCAGCGAAGGGCACAGCTCGAACAGGGCAATACAACGAAAACACTCAATGCGACCGCTGCCCCCACGAAGGAAAGCCCCCAAACGTCCGGGTTAAAATTCGCGCCCGTGGTTCTCTATGGATCGGGCGGATATTCGCCCTCATTGTCTGGGGGTGCGGTGGTTGCGGTCGCGGATGTGAACGGAGACGGCAAGCCCGACATCGTGGCTGCAAACGAGTGTATTGACTCGGTCGATTGCAACAATGGGGTATTGGGTGTTTTGCTCGGGAATGGCGACGGAACCTTCAAGACCGCAGTGAGCTACGGGTCCGGTGGGTATTATGCCGAATCGGTAGCAGTAGCGGACGTGAACGGAGATGGTAAACCCGACATCGTGGTCGCAAATCAGTGTAATGATTCGATCAATTGCAACAACGGGTTAGTGGATGTCTTGCTCGGCAACGGCGACGGAAGCTTCCAGACCGCGGTGGCATACGGGTCCGGTGGGTATTATGCAGATTGGCTAGCTGTGGCCGATGTGAACGGAGATGGAAAGCCCGACATCGTGGTCTTAAACGAGTGTATTGACTCGATCGATTGTAGCAAAGAGACGGTGGGTATCTTGCTGGGTAATGGCGACGGGACTTTCCAGACCGTAGTGACCTACGGGTTCGGTGGGTCCGGTGGGGATCACGGCGAAAATGCCGCAGTGGCGGATGTGAATGGAGATGGCAAGCCCGACATCGTGGTCGCAAATCCTGACGACCTGGCCGTCCTGCTGGGCAATGGCGACGGAACATTCCAGACCGCAGTGGCTTACGGGTCTGGTGGGCGTTACCCTTCTTTGGCCGGGGTTGCGGATGTGAACGGAGATGGAAAGCCCGACATCGTGGCCGTAAACGTGTGTAGTACCCCTGTCCAATGTACCGAGGGGGCGATGGGTGTCCTGCTGGGCAATGGCGACGGAACGTTCCAGACCCCGGCAGCATACGGGTCCGGCGGGCTGTACCCCTTTTCGGCCGCGGTCGCGGACCTGGACGGAGACGGTAAGCCCGACATCGTGGTTGCAAACGACGACGGGGCGGTCAATGTCTTGCTGGGCAACGGTGACGGAACCTTCCAGAGCGCGGTGAACTACGGGACGAACGAGTATTCGTTCGCCGTCGCCGATGTGAACGGTGATGGCAAGCCCGATCTGCTGGCCATGGCTGGAATTGGTGGTTCAGTAGCGGTGTTCATCAACATCGGCGGAGCCGCCACGACGATAACGTTGGTTTCGTCGCTCAATCCCTCCAACTTCGGCCAGGCCGTGACTTTCACGACCACAGTAACGTCGCAAGACTCCCAGCACCAAAGCACTCCGACCGGGACGGTGAGTTACTTCGATGGAACATCGAAATTGGGTGATTCTAGTCTCGATAACAGCGGGACATCATCTTTAGCAGTCTCCACCTTGGCACCTGGTCCACACAGCATTACCGCGACCTATAGTGGAGACAAGGAATTTGCGCAAAACACTTCCTCTCTATTGAGCCAGTTCGTGCAAGGTGGGCAACCAGCCGCTGAAGTCACTCCCGCTTCCCTGATGTTTACGCCGCAACCGCTGGGCGTCACCAGTTCTGTGCAGAACTTGACGCTCACGAACACCGCATACATCGCTGTAAACATATCCTCAATTGGAATTACGGGTGCGAACAGCAGTGAATTTGCGCAGAGCAATAATTGTGGCACATCCGTACCCATAAGCGGCAGTTGCAGTATTAGTGTGACCTTTACTCCGGCAGCGTTAGGGAACGCTGTCGCCTCGCTCAATGTTACGGATGACGCTGGCAATAGCCCGCAGAGTGTTACTTTGAGTGGTACGGGGACGCCGCCAACCGAACTCACCCCCACTATCGTAGACTTTGGAGGGCAGTCGGTCGGTATCACCAGCGTTCCTCAGAACGTGACGCTCACAAATGCTTCGAACACTGCTGTGAGCATATCTTCGATTGGAATTACGGGAGCGGACAGCAGAGACTTTGCGCAAAGCAATAATTGTGGCACTTCCGTACCGGCCAATGGTGTTTGCAGCATCAGCGTAACTTTTACTCCGGCAGCGTTGGGGAGCGCTGTCGCCTCGCTCAATGTCACTGACAACTCTCCGGGCAGCCCGCTGAGTGTAAGTTTGAGTGGCACTGGGCTGGGGGCAAGCGTCGGGTTGTCAACGCCGAGTATGAGCTTCTCCAGTCAGTATGTTGGAACCTCCGGTCTTCCCCAGACCTTAATCGTGACCAATACAGGCAACGAGTCACTGACCATCACTACTGTAACGTCGAGCGCTGCGGATTTTGGCCCGTCTAGCAATTGCACCAACCCTGTCGAGCCGGGCAGGAATTGCACCATCGCAGTCTTCTTCGATCCCACTGTATCCGGTACCAGAACAGGCGCTCTGCTCATCCATGACAATGGCGTGGGCAATCCGCACAGTGTGTCGCTGAGCGGTACCGGGCAGGATTTCTCCCTGGCTCCCTCGGGCTCATCGACGTCCACCATCACGGCCGGTCAGAGCACCAACTACACGATTGCAGTGAACCCTGCTGGCGGATTCAATCAGATTGTGGGACTGAGTTGCAGCGGCGCGCCGGCGCAGTCTACGTGCTCGCTCTCCTCCAGTTCAGTTAAGCTCGACGGTGCGATGGCAGCCTCGGTTACACTCAGCGTGACGACGGCAGGGACGTCGGCGAGTCTCGCGCCCCGCGCAGGTTTCCCATTCGGCAGCAGCAAACTGGCGCTATGGTTTGCCCTCTCGGGGGTGTTGGGGCTTACAGCAATGGGCATCTTAGGCGTTAGCTCCCGCATGTCACAGAAAACGTTGTTGTATGCAGTCGCCTTTCTGTGCGTTTTCTCGCTTGGGATTACATGGTCCGCTTGCGGCGGCGGCACGAGCAATGGAGGCGGGGGAGGGGGTGGAACGCCTGCCGGGACGTACAATCTGACGGTGACGGGCACTTTTACATCCGGCTCGACTACGCTGAATCACGCCACGAAGCTTATCTTAGTCGTCCAATAGAAACAGAGAAACTGAAGTCGAAATCACGGATTCGCAAGTCGTTTGATGTGGCGGACACATTTGCCTACATCGCGCCGCCACTGGCCATGCACACCAATCCAATTCTAAGCTGCGGCATAGAGCGTTCCTCGCTTTGCGCTTATTCTAGAAGTCTCACAGGTGACTTGGTGAACTGATTCGTCTCAGGAGTGTTCCTACGTTGATCGCCTCGCTTTGGTTACTCAGGGCCTCATGGATCGTCACAGCCGTGGTCTGGGTTGTCGGCAGCGTCTTCTCCAAGCCGACCGTCAAAACCGGTTCTCCCGGAGCGCGATTACTCTACCTCGCACTCGCAGTCGCCGGAGGCTTCTGTATCGGCGACAAGGTGCTCGACTGGGGATGGCTCGGCAGAAGATTCCTGCCGCACTCTCCAGTCATTCTCCTCGTTGGGGCATCGCTCACAGCGGTCGGCTGCATGTTTGCCATCTGGGCGAGAGCAGTCCTGGGAAGAAATTGGAGTGGCGGACCCTCCGTAAAGCAAGATCACATTCTGGTTCAAAACGGACCTTATGCTCTCACCCGTCACCCGATCTATACCGGATTTCTGATTGCCCTGCTTGGAACCACTATCGCCGTGGCGAGATATCACGCGATTCTTGGCTTTCTGCTGGTCTTTGTCTCTCTTCTAGTAAAGACTGCACAGGAAGAAAAATTGATGACCGAGTCGTTCCCCAACGATTGTCCGGAGTATCGCAATCGCGTGTGGGCGCTTGTTCCCTGGATCTTCTGAGACTGGGCTGTGGATTACTTGCCCAGTCGAGCATTTTGGACCCAAGTCGCTCTGCCTCCTAAGCGCATGAAAACTAACGCCTTAAGCAATGTAATGTCAAATTTGTATGTACATTCATGTACTAAAAGTGTTCCTGCAGGAACATATGTAAATATTTCCTAGCTGAAGAATCAGGCACTTACGGGACAATTATGGCCGCTCCATCGATCCGGTCGTTCTTCACGGCCATCAAGGCCTCGTTCGCTTGATCCAGCGAGAACACCGTCGCCTTAGGATGCAATCCAATCTGCGCGGCCAGCGCGAGGAAGTCGCGGGCATCTGCACGTGTCATGTTGGCCACGCTGCGAATCTGGCGCTCGCCCCACAGGAGTTTGTCGTAGTCGAACTCGGGCATGCGATCCAGATGGATCGCATTGATCGCGACAACGCCTCCCTTGCGCAGGCTCGAGAGCGCGGCGACAACGACATCGCCACTCGGCGCGAATGTCACGGCACGATCCAGTTCGACGGGAGGTTTGTCTGTCTCGCTGCCAACCCACGTTGCCCCCAATGATTCAGCAAGTGCACGATGTGACTTGCCACGCGTGGAAACGTACACCTCACAGTTCCACGCCTGCAGCACGGCAATAGCAAGATGCGCGGACGCGCCAAAGCCAAACAGTCCGACGCGCTCACCCGGCTCGACACCTGCGACACGCAAGCTGCGAAAGCCAATGATACCCGCGCAGAGCAGCGGCGCGGCGTGGAGGTCGTCAAGCTCACGGGGAAGGGGAAAAACAAAATCAGAGCGTGCAAAGGCCAACTCGCTGTAGCCGCCCGCGATGGTGTAGCCGGTGAATGTGGGCGAGTCGCAGAGGTTCTCGAATCCCCTCTGGCAGTAAGGACAGGTACCGTCGGTACCTCCGAGCCAGGAGACTCCCACGCGAGTGCCGATAGGAATGCTGTCGTGCGCGCCGTCGATCACCTCACCGACGATCTGATGACCAGGAATGAGGCGCAACTGCTTTGGTGGCAGCTCTCCCTCTACGATGTGCAGATCGGTTCGGCACACGCCACAGGAGCGAACACGCAGCAGGACGTGTCCAGAGCGCACGCGCGGGTCTGCGACATCAACAATCTGAAGCGGACGTCCTGAAATCGGGCCGGGGGAAGTGAGGATGGCGGCTTTCATGGCAGAAACTTGCCCTGCTTATAATGCCAGAGTTATGGAGGAGGTGCGTGGCTGGTGGTATGCAAACCAGAGCCGAACGCTACTAACTTATTCAGACGGCGCAAATTCGAAACGCCTGTTGCAGGCCGGCGAGGGCCCGGTACTACTGTGGTTTCAGTTCCAGGGTTAGCACCTGGAATGGCTGCAATGGGAATGTGCGGCGATCTTGTGCTGCAATGTGCGTCTCTTGCTTCTGAGAAGTAGGTATCCACGGACTCGTCACAACATAGGTCTTCGATGCTCCGTCGGGCAATTCCAGAAGTGATGCGAGGGTGGCTGTGAACTCTTGCGGCTTGTCGCTTGGGTTGCGGAGCGTGATGATCGCCTTTTCAGCCGTCCATGCGGCCCAACCATAGACCTCAAGGCGGGCAGGGTCGCCGCCAATCCAGTGCGTATCTTTTAAAATTTCGGCATTCGCGCGCGACCACTTTGCCGCTTCGGCAAGCACGTCCCAGTCCTGTGCGCTCAGCAGTGAGGGCGTGATGTACATCTCCTGCAGTTGTGTGCCCGTGCCGAAATAAGAATGCACCTCGTCAGGGAAATCGTGGCTCGGGTCGCTTCCCAAGCGCTCGGCGTCGCGGGCATAGATCATGCCGTGTAACATCAGCGAGTTGAGTGGGAAGAGCGGGCCTTCTTCGACGACGTGGCGATACGTTTGCGAGTCGCGATAGGTGATCCAGCGCTGGCGATTGGTGCCGACACCTCCAAAGCTGTGGTCCTCACCCCCGCGCCAAATGGAATCAGCATAGAGCAACCAGAACGGCGACGGGTAGGTTCCTGTCGTCAGATTGATGTAGATATCCGGCTTCTTCTCGCGCAGTTCGCCGATCAGATGAATGGCAGCATCGAAGTCGCTGTCGAACGCACTGCCGGAGATCACTTCGTTGGCGTTGCCAGTACCATCGAACTTGAACTGATTCACGCCATACTTGTCGATCATCTCGAAGCAGGCGTCACGGAAGTAGCGATAGTACTTTGGTCCTGACAGGGCGAAGCCTCCCTCATTAGTTTCAAAGCCGCGAGCACGCGCTGAAGCGAGGCGCTGCTCTTTGGGCTTGTCATATCCACCCCAAGGCGAGAACCAGATCCCGGGTGCGCCGCCGTAACTGGCAGCCACTTTGGCTACATTGGTGAGGCCGTCAGGAAAGCCGGGATTGAAGTTCCAGAGCGTGGTCGGATCGTCCCAGCCATCATCGAGCATAAAGCTGTCGAGTTTGACTCCACGTTGCTGCACGAGTTGCTCGCCGAAGCCGCGCATGGAATCGATGAGTTGCCGCTCGTTGTAGCGATCATGGAATCCCAAGTCGTACCAGGTGTTGTAATGCAGGAACGTTCGATAGGGGTGAGCGCGTTCGAGTTCGATGTAGTGCAGGAAGTCGCGACGCAGTTGACCCGGATGAGTGACGCCAAAAACTGAGGAGTAGGTGACGCTCTGGCCGACTTGAATTGGAAGTTCACGGGAGAGCCAGCAGGATGCGCGGTCATCTCGTACGCGGCACTCTGATAAAGGATGTTCGAAACCGACGAACCAGGTTGCCGCGGTCACGGGTGATCCCTTGGAGGGACCGGAGAGGGACGCACCGGGCAGAACCGCATCGATCAGAACAATCTGCGCCAGTCCGGTGGGTTGCGCGGCATGAATTGTCACGATCTGACGAACGTAATTTGAACTCTCGCGTAGCAGCGCCTTCCACGTCACGTGGAGTTGACCGGACGGATCCTGAAGCTCGACTCGTATCTGACGACCTTTGAGTCGGTCCGCTGCTCTCGAAGATTCGGTGGTGGGATTGGCTATCTCTTCCACAGAAGGCTCGCCGACAATTTTGAAGTCGGAGGAGTTGAGGACTACGCCTTCTTTAGGCACAATCGTGAAAGCATCGCCAGCCAACCGAATCGTCACACCGGTGAATCGATTGGTGAGGCTCTGAGGACGAAGCACCCCACCTTGCACCGACCATGAGGCTGAAATTTCCTGATTCGAGAGCGAGAATGAATCGCCTTGGCGGGCCGCGGTGACCTCGTCAGAACCGAGAGCGAAACACGGAATCAGTAGTGCGGCGGCCAGAATTACGGTGTGACGAATAGAAGAAGAACTGCGGCGCATGATGGTCCACTCCCCATGTTAAGAACGCAGCTCATCAGAGTACGACACGAAATGGTTCGTAACAAGTAGAAATAAATCGGAACACCTGTTTGAGGAGGGTCGTTTTGGCGGTCGAGGATTTACGCTTCGCCTGCGAATTGTCTTGACTTTCACCATAATCGAAAGTAATAGTCTTGACTCGTAATGATATGAAACTCGCGGAGGAGACTGCCATGCGTGTCTGCGGGAGTCGATTTTTTGTTCCCTATTCAGCTGTTCTCATGTCCATCCTCTTATTGACAGCAAATGCTGCGATGGGCCAGGCGAGCTACACGGCGCAGGTGCGCGGAGTCGTGAAAGACCAGACTGGCGCTCTAGTCACGCAGGCGACGATTACGATCACCAATGACGGCACTGGCATCGCGGTGACGGCTCATACCGACGACCATGGACTCTACATCCTGACGGGACTTCGTCCTGCGGTGTACACGATCAAGGCTGAAGGATCGGGCTTTCAGGCCAAGGAAGAGAAGAATGTAGTCTTGCAGGTCGACCAACAGACCACGATCGATTTCACGCTACACCCGCTTGGCGTGATCACCACGGTGGAAGTGACGGAGGCGGCTCCGATGCTGGACACCGAGAATGCGGCGATAGGTACCGATGTCACAAACGAGTACGTTCGCGATATTCCACTGTACGGACGCAACCCGTTTGCGCTGGTCTTTCTCGCAGGCGGGGTAACAGAGACCACGGGCTCAGATCTTGGCTATCCGGCGGGGACAAACTTTGTCTCGAACGGCCAGCGTAACGCCACCGCCCAGATCACACTTGACGGGAGTCCTCTTAGCGCGCCGGAACAGGGTGAGGGCGGCAACTCGAACGTTTACTATCAGCCATCAGTCGAGATTGTGCAGGAATTCAAGGTCCAGAACAACAGCTTCTCGGCGGAGTTCGGGAACAATGGCGGCACCATCGTGAACATGGTGCTCAAGCAGGGTTCCAACGCCTTTCACGGAAGCGGTTGGTGGTACGGACAGAGATCGAATTTCGATGCTCGCGACTTCTTCAATACGGGCGATAAACCCGATCATCTGCGCGATCAGTACGGCTTCGCAATCGGCGGCCCGATCATAAAGAACAAGACATTTTTCTTCGTGGATTTGGAAAAGATTCGCCAGCAAGATCCGAGCAATCTCGAAGGAGTGGTGCCAACGGACTTGGAACGCGCAGGCGATTTCTCACAAAGCCCCGCGAACCTGCCCGACGCTTCGAACCCAGACACAGCTCAAGCCGGAATCTACGATCCGTGTGCTGGAAACCAAGGATCCGCTACACCGTGCGCGCATACTCAATTCTCCGACGGCGGAGTGCTCAACAAAATCCCGGCCGGCAAGATCGACCCGATCGGACAAGCGATTCTGAATCTGTATCCTCACGCCAACATACCGGGCGCAAGCTATCCGGACCCCAACTGGCGTAAAGTCATCATCGGCACTGACCCGGGATGGCAGGTTGACGTAAAGCTCGATCATCAATTCACTGCGAACCACAAGATCGGTGGACGTTACAGCCGGCACCACGATCAGTTTACGCAGCCAACTATCGTGGGCGACGACGGAGACGGCGTGATTTATCTGACGAACGCCCAGAATGGTGGAGTGGAGTACAACTGGTCCGTAACTCCCACCGCCCTTCTGACAAGCCGCTTCAGCGTAGACCGCGTACATGCCCCCGGCATCAGTAACAATTACCCAACGCTGGATTCTGTGGGCTTATCACCGGACCTTGCTGCGAACGGGCTCACGCGTATGGCTACAATCGGCGTCGACGATCCCTTCCTTCCGCTGTTTACACAATGCTGTGTGGATACCCACTTTGCTCACACACTTTACAGTTACTCCTCTGGATTGCAGTGGGTGAAGGGACGACACTCCCTCAAAATTGGAGGCGAGCAGCGGATCTTCTACAACAACTTCTGGCAACCTGACAATCCCACGGGAATCTTTAACTTTTCTCGTGATGTAACTACGTCTCAGCCGAATAACAGCCTGGGGGATGATGATCATCGGCAGGGCAACCCATTCGCAACCATCCTAACGGGATATGCGCATGACGCATCGCTGCATATCGTGCCTGCTGTGGCGGACAAGTCGAAAGAAACGGCGTTCTACGTTCAGGACGACTGGAAGGTGACTCCCAAGCTGACCGTTAACATCGGTCTCCGCTATGAATGGAGTACTCCTTATTCTGAGCGCTACAATCGGCTGCAGTTCAACGATTTCACCGGAGACACCGGAATCAGCATTCCTTTTGACCGAGATGCTTCCGGCCTGTTCCCTCAATTCGGCCAGATTGGGGCAATCCGGGGGACCTCGGTGTTTCCGACGTCCAGCCACCGCAACTCGACGGTGGACCGGAACAACTTCGCTCCACGCCTAGGATTTGCGTATCAGCTTGCGACCAATACCGTGGTGCGTGGCGGCGCGGGGATTTTCTACGGGATGAACGTGGCAACCAATTACCAGTATGCGGGCCCTGCATTTGCAAAAACAGCCAACATTTATTTCAGCAAAGACAATTTTGCGACGCAGTACGCGTGTCTGGGACCGTCGCCGATCCAGCCAAATTGCACAAGTCCATTTCCTGGCGGGCTGGCGCCACCACAAGGGACGACGTACGGCAAGTTGGCACAGTGGGGGTTTGGAAACTCCAGCGACCTTGATACCGGCACGGCTCGCAATGCCGAGATCTATCAGTGGAACCTAGGCATTCAGCATTTACTGCCGGGACAGATCGTGATAGGCGTGGACTACTCAGCCAATCACAGCACGCATCTGCCATGGGCTGGTGCCGGAAACATCTCTACTCGCAACCGCAACTTCATTTCTTCAGCAACACGTAATGCTTTGGTAGCAACTCTGAACCCCACGCACGACCCGACCAGCACAGCCGTGACGGACTATCTCAACACAGAGGTGCCTAATCCTTTTCAGTGCTTCTTCACAGCAGGCGCGGCGGTGACTGGCTCATGGTGCCCGGCGTCCCCTATTTTCAACGCTGCAGATGTCGCCGATTCGCGATATATAGACGCTACGATTCCCCAGCAACTGCTGTTGGAACCGTATCCACAGTTTGACGGCGGGTTCGAGGGTTTGCCGACACTAAATGCCAACTCCTGGTATAACTCGCTTCAGATTCGGTTCCAGAAACGCGCCAGTCACTACATCAGCTTCGAAGGCAACTACACGTTCTCAAAATCAACGGATGATTCCTCTGCAGGGCGCAATGCATGGCTCGGCAACCTGTACCTCGATAACCCTCAGGTACTCGACAATCTCAGGGTAGAGCACGGAGTCAGTTCCAACGACACTCCCCATCGTCTGAGCGCCGCGATCATCTTCGACCTTCCCTTCGGTAGAGATCGTTGGATCGGCAGAGGGATGAATCCGATACTGGACGCAATCGTCGGAGGCTGGGCACTGAACAGTGTTGTCACGATACAGTCCGGCCAGCCTTTGGCACTGTACAACGCGGCCGGGCTGCTGGTTGATGGTAATCAACGACCCAACGTGATCTGCTCCCAACTTTCGACCGGCTTGAGTTACCGGCAGGCAGCCGAGTCGGGAGGGAGCGTGTTGAATCAGGACTGTTTTGGCGATCCGGGCGACAACCTTCCGGGAAATGCGCCCCGGCACTTTTCCAACCTCCGGGGCGACGGCGTTCGCAACCTGGATGCGTCACTCTCGAAAGAATTCAAGATTCACGAGAATCAGGCGCTCCAGGTGCGCGCTGAAATGTTCAACGCCTTCAACCATCAGCGCTTTGCGTTCCCGGATTTGGGATCGGGGGATGGAGCCTTGGGAACCGTCACCTCTACGACCAACAACTTCCGCAAGATGCAGTTTGGAGCACGGTACCAGTTCTAGCGGAGCTCGATCGAGCCACAAAAACAACCACAGGGCTAAAGCCCCGTCTTGTAGCACTTCAAACGCGGCCCTTAACGGGCCGCGCTTCCACAGTTCGGTATTTAGATTTCGTGGTGACAGCTGCGGTGAGCGTGTTCTCGTCGATTACCTTATTTTGAAAGGGGTACGACTCGGCAGAAGCCGAATGACGACTGAGAGCCTGCCGCGGCGGCGCACCGACGAACTGGACGAGGACGATACCACCGGCGGAATGCCGGGAGAACAATCCGGAGAGATACAGGATCTGCAATGAAACATAGATGGGCATTGGCACTCTTACTGATATTCGCAAGTGGATTATTGGCCGCTCCAGGCTCCGCCAAACAGGACTGGACGAATTACGTTCGCATCGGCGCATACGGACTCAGAGGGGGCGATGCCGCTGAAATCGTGCGCAAAGCTACGGAAAGCAATGTGTTCGGGATCGAGGTGGACAACGACATCCCCGGACGATATGAGAGTTTTCTAAACCCGGAGGCGAAGCTGAAGGCGATTCACGATGTGGCGGATGCAGCGCACAAAGTGGGCAATCACGCATTCGTTTATATCGCGGGAACCGAGTGCATCACGGCGCATGGAGATAAGGTTCCTCATACTCTCGCGAAGGATCATCCCGACTGGCTGCAGCGGAAGATCACGGGGGACCCGGCGATCTTCGGCGGTGGCACGGCATTCTGGATCAGACCGGGCGATGAGGATGTGTGGGTAAGCCCGTACGCGACAGAGTGGCGCAAGACTTATATGGAACGCGTGCGGCAGATTGCGCAGACCGGAATCGATGGAATCTACATCGATATTCCCTACTGGATGACGCACTTCGAAGGCTGGGAAGACTCGTGGGCCAGTTTCGATGACTACACCGTGGCGGCGTTCAAGCAGAAAACTGGACTGGACGCCAAGCACGATGTGAAGATCGGCGACTTCTCTGATCCGGGATTCCAGAAATGGGTCGATTTTCGGATCCAGACGATTACCGACTTTCTGACAGAGATTGATCACACGGCGAAGGCGGTAAATCCGGAGATCAAGACGATTCCGGAGATTTATCCGGGGATTGAAGAAGAGGCTGTGCGGGTGGGATCGGACGTATACAGCCTGTACGCCGTTGTCGATGCGATTGCGCACGAGTATGAATTCGGCAATAGCGGGCACATGGCATCCGAGCGCAACCCACTGGATTGGTTTCGCTATCAGGTGGGGATGCACACATTTCGGGCTTTCGCAGAGGGCAAGGCTACATGGATCCTGAATTATTCGTGGGATGGCGACAAGGTCGTCGACAAGCGGGAGGCGATGATGAATCTCGCGATGTCGCAGGTAATGGACGGAGCCAATTTCTGGGACGCCCCCGGACATTCAATGGCGGGATCAAATGATTTGCCGACACGGAAGAAGATTTTCGACTGGATTCAGGGGCACGAAAAGACGTTCTATTTGCCGCGCTCGCCGATTGATCCGATTGGCGTTTATTTCTCGCCGCAGACACGGAATTTCTACGCTTCGGATTTCCTTGCTTCTTACCGCGGGATTTTGATTCTGCTGATGCAGAAGCACCTTGAGTTTCAGATTGTCACCCCGCGGACTCTGGCGAACTTTCACGGGAAGACGCTGGTTCTGCCGGATGTGCGAGTGCTGGATGAGAAGGAACAGAAGTGGCTGAAGGATTTCGTGGCGACGGGGAAGAACCTGGTTATCACCGGAACGGACGTGACGGAATTGGGCGACTCACCTGGAGTCGTACGCATGCGGGATTGTCCGGGGAAGGCGTACAACGCGATGCTGGAGAAAGATTTTGAGCACAGTTCACCGGACTCCCAGCGGGATTTCTTTGCCAACCTGCAGGGCGGGAACTCTGTGGGGGTTCAAGCTTCATCACAAATAGCGACTTCCATTTCTCGCACTTCCGATGGACATATAAATTGCTTCTTCGCGAATTTTGCTGGGTTGAAGGGCGGATCTAATCCGATTCAGACGCCACAGACGGGAGTGAAGGTGACGGTTGATTCCAAGTCTGCCGGGAAAGCATTCTTCTTGCCGTTCATGGGAGACGTGCAACCGGTGCAAGGCACTCGGAATGGAGATGCGCTTACATTCACTCTACCTGCGATTAGCAAAGGCGCGGTATTTTGGGTTGAACCCTAACCCTTTGCTGATGGATGCAGGTGGCGACGGCTTCGCCGCTACCACAACCCAGCGCGGACTCCTGGCTACTGTTCCCATTTTTTTGATCGGGATACGGCTTCGTTCCAGCGATCGCGCAGGGCCCTTGCTTGAGACTGCGGCATCGTCGGTTCAAAGCGGCGGTCGGAGACAGATTTCAGGTTGTTCGCATCACGCTTCCAGAATCCAACCGCCAAGCCTGCCAGATATGCCGCACCGAATGCGGTCGTTTCTGTGACAGCAGGACGTACGACCGGCACTCCGAGAATATCCGCCTGGAACTGCATTAGAGCGTCGTTTGCGGCGGCACCGCCATCGACTCGCAATTCACTGACTGCATCGCCGGAGTCAGCGCGCATAGCATCGAGCAGATCTGCGACTTGGTAGGCGATGCTCTCGACTGCGGCACGCGCAAGGTGACCCGCTGTTGTGCCACGAGTGAGTCCGAAGATCGAACCACGCGCGAAAGAATCCCAGTGAGGCGCACCGAGCCCCACAAACGCCGGGACCATGTACACTCCGCCATTATCAGGTACCGAACTGGCGAGAGCTTCCACCTCTTCCGATTTGCGAATCAGACCGAGACCGTCGCGTAACCATTGAACAACCGCGCCGCCGATGAAGACGCTGCCTTCCAGCGCGTACTCAGTTTTGTCGCCGATTTTCCAGGCCACTGTGGTCACAAGCTGATTCGAAGACGGGACGGCGCGCGTGCCTGTGTTCTGCAGCATGAAGCAGCCGGTGCCGTAAGTGTTCTTGGTCATGCCAGGTCGGTGGCACTGCTGGCCAAAGAGCGCGGCTTGCTGATCGCCTGCGATACCCGCGATCGGGATCCCTGCGATACCTTCGATTTCAACGTTGCCGTAGATCTCACTGCAGGAGCGAACCTCCGGCATCATGGATTGCGGGATGCGAAAGAGACTGAGAAGCTCCGGATCCCACGCGCCGTTGTGGATGTTGAACAACATTGTGCGGGAGGCATTGCTCATGTCTGTTGCGTGGAACTTTCCATGCGTCAGCTTCCAGACCAGCCAGCTGTCTACCGTCCCGAAGGCAAGCTTTCCGTCTTCCGCAAGAGTACGGGCACCGGGCAGGTTGTGTAGCATCCATGCGATCTTGGTTGCGGAGAAATACGCATCGATTAGTAATCCTGTGCGCTGCTGAATGAGGGGACCGTGACCGCCGCGTCGGAGTTGTTCGCAGTACGAGGCGGTACGGCGGTCTTGCCAGACGATTGCGTTGTGGATTGGTTGGCCGGTTTCACGGTTCCATACGATCGTCGTCTCGCGCTGATTAGCAATGCTAATGGCTGCGATATCAGTGGTTTGAGCGGTCCCTCGAGTTAAAGCTTCGATGGCAACGGCGATTTGTGAGGAGGCGATCTGTTCGGGATTGTGTTCGACCCAGCCGGGCTGGGGAAAGATTTGGTCGAACTCCCACTGCGCTGAGGCTCGGACGGTTCCTTGCTGATCGAACAGGAGAGCACGCGAGCTCGTTGTGCCTTGGTCGAGTGCTAGAACGTATTTCGACATAATGCCGTCTCTTTCGCCCCTCCGGGGCTGGCCCTTTCATTCTATGCATTCCAACGGCTTGCGCCGTGGACCACATTCCTTTACCGCTTCGATGCTGCCGATTCGAGCTACTTAGGAAGGGCGCAGGAAACGTCGAATTCCGAAGTCATAGAGTCCTGCGCCAACGAGACCACCTAATAAAGGAGCGACTACCGGAATCCACCAGACGTGACTGCCGTCAGTGAGACCATTGTTTCGAAAGCCGGCGATCACAGTGAAAAGGCGTGGGCCGAAATCGCGCGCCGGGTTGATGGGGTAACCGTGCATGCCCCCAAAGCTCATGCCAATCGCGACAACGACCAGACCTATCATCAACGGCGCAAGATTCGCCCCTGGCGGAGCATTGAACTCGTCAGTGATCGCGAGGACGAGCAGAACCAGAAGTCCGGTACCCACTAATTGATCGAGGAAGCCCGCCTGGGGCAGGCCCGCAAAAGCGGGGAAAGTCGTGAACACGCCCGCCGTTCTTTCTAATTGGGGATCGACCTGCTGAAATGCAGGAAGGTAGTTCCAGTAAACGAGGGCCGCGGCGAAGAATGCTCCGGCAGTTTGAGCGATGGAATAAGGAAGAACTTTGGTCCAAGGAAATTTGCGGAACACAGCGAGCGACAGAGTGATGGCAGGGTTAAGGTGCGCCCCGGAAATCTTGCCTGCGACATAAATGCCCATCGTGACGGCGAGGCCCCATCCCAGGGTGATGTTGGTGAATCCGCCATGGATCGTCTCACCCGGATTTTTTGTCGGGAACAGCACGACCATGGCGACTACGCCATTACCAAACAGGATCAGAACGAAGGTCCCCAGAAACTCCGCCACCAACTCGGCCAACATAGAGGGTTTCGTGCTCATCGATTCTCCACGGTTCGCTTGCTGAACCGCGAAGTAGTCTATCAAGGTGAGCTGAGGGCGCGGATGTTTTTCGGAACAGTTTCGGCCCCGTTCCGACGTTATAGGAAAAACAATCTTTCAGGACATTTCCTCTTGACATTTCGAGTCACTCCTCTAACATAGAAAAATATTTATTCAGTTTATAGAATATTTATTCATCATGAATAAAACGCTGAGACAACGGGCAGTTCTGGATGTGCTGAAGCACGGATCGGTAGCGAGCCAGGAAGATCTCCAGAGGCATCTGCGGAGACGCGGATTTAAGGTTGGACAAGCTACGCTTTCGCGAGACATCCACGACTTGAACTTGAGCAAGAGCCCGAATGGGTATTCGCTGCCTCACGGAGAGGGCGGAGCAGGAGTGGCACTGCCGCCAGCGTCGAGACTGGTGAAGGAGTTCGTGCTCGATGTCCGGGTTGCGCAGAATTTGTTGGTGATCAAGACGATCGTTGGCAGCGCGCAACCGGTAGCGGCCGCGATGGACGAGACTGACTGGAGCGAATTGGTGGGGACGATTGCCGGCGATGACACGATCCTTATTGTGTGTCCTGATAGAGACCAGGCCCGGGTACTCGCCGAGCGCATCGAGGAAATGTTGGGGTAATGGGGCCAAAACTCAAAACAGCGGTGATGGGGGCGACCGGGTATTCCGGACTTGAATTGACGCGGATTCTTTTGCGCCATCCTCGAGTTGAGAAGCCGATGTTGCTGCGCCGATCGGCAGATAACGGGGGCGCAGGCGACCTGGCGGATATGTTCCCTGCCCTTTATGGCAACGGTGGCTATCCGCTGCATCCGCTGTCGTGGCCGGCGGTCAAGAGCCAGGGAGTCGAACTGTTGTTTCTGGCGACGCCGCATGAAGTTTCACGTTCGCTGGTTCCGGAGGCTGTTGCTCAAGGGCTGCGCGTCGTCGATCTGAGTGGTGCATGGCGGTTGAAGCACGAGCAGCACCGGGCGATCTACAACTTTGAAGACTCGGATCCGACGAAAGCGTACGAACTGACAAAGGGGGCAATTTACGGGCTGCCGGAATTGAATGCTGACTGCATCGCGAACGCCAAGCTGGTAGCTAATCCGGGGTGCTATGCGACTTCTGTGATCCTGGCGCTCGCTCCTTTGCTGAAGGCGGGCGTTGTCGACCGAAGTCGTGGAATCGTCTCGGACTCGAAATCCGGAGTTTCCGGCGCGGGCAAGGAGCCTACGGCGAAGACGCATTTCGTATCTGTAGCTGACAATTTGTCGGCGTATTCCGTCTTCAATCATCGGCATCTTGGGGAGATCACCGAACAACTGGGGTTGGAAGACCAGGAATTGATTTTCACTCCTCATCTATTACCGATCCCGCGCGGGATACTCTCCACTGTTTATGTGCATTTGGATCGCGAGATGACTGCGCTTCAGGTCGAGTCGTGTTTTCGAAGTTTCTATGCGGGGAAGCGATGGGTACGAGTTTTCAAAACCCCGAAGCTTCCTGAGGTACAGTTTTCGCTCAACACCAACTATTGCGACCTGGGTTTCTGCATTGCAGAAGACCGACGGCGGCTGGTGTTGATCTCATGCATCGACAACCTGCTGAAAGGCGCTGCTGGGCAAGCGGTGCAGAACATGAATCTGATGTACGGCTGGGGCGAGGAAGAAGGGTTGCAATGACGATTGTGGTCAAAATCGGAGGAGCCGCGCTAGAAGACGCAAACACATTGCGTAAATGCGCGAAAGCGATTGCAGAACTGGCGCAGGACGGACATCGAGTAGTCGTCGTTCACGGGGGGGGAAGCGCGCTGACCCGCATGCTTAAGCAACTGGGGAAGAAGAGCGAGTTTGTGAATGGGTTGCGTGTCACGGATGCCGAAACGCGTGACGTGGCGTTGATGGTGCTCGGCGGATTGGTGAACAAGAAACTAGTGGCTGCGATTCAAGCTGCAGGAATGCCTGCTGTGGGATTTTCTGGCGGCGATGGGATGACGTTTCGCGCGCGGCGCAAGCATGTGAATGGAAATGATCTCGGGTTTGTTGGAGAGATCTGCTTCGCCGAGCCTTGCTGGATCGAGGCGCTGTGGCAGCAAGGTGGAGTTCCAGTCCTGGCTTCGCTGGCTCTGGGATCAGACGGCGAGTACTACAACGTAAATGCCGATGAGATGGCGGCAGCATGCGCAGCGGCCTGCCATGCCAACGCGTTGATCTTCCTCACGGACGTTGCGGGAGTGAAAGACGCCGAGGGAACCGTGATTCCATGGCTGAGCACCAAGCAGGCGCAGGCTCTTGCCGCTGGATCAGTCATTAGTGGTGGCATGCTGCCGAAGCTGGCGGCATGCACGCAGGCATTGAAACAGGGCGTGGGGCGAGTCCGGATTCTACCCGCAACAGAAGCTGATGCCTTGCCGCAGTTCTACCTGACAAAGTTGAACTGCGGGACAGAAGTAACTTGCGCATAGATTGTGAATCCACGCGGTATTGAGTGAGTCCAAGTGGGAAAGAGGAGTCAACGTTGAATACGCAACTACATGGAAAGACACCTGTGATGCCGCAGAGTTTGCCCGGCATATTTTGGTGTCCGGATCTGATCTCGACCCGTGATCTTGGGCCGCAGGGAGCTGAAGCTGTACTGCATCTGACGGAATTGATGAAGTCGCGCCCATCGGTGTTTTCGCGCGCACTCGCGGGAAAACAGATGGTGATGTTTTTCGAGAAGCCATCGCTTAGGACGCGTCTGACTTTTGAATCGGGAATGGTCAGTCTCGGCGGTAGCGCAATGTTTGTGGATCAATCGAAGAGCCGACTGGACGCTCGCGAAAAGCTCAGCGATATTGCGCACAACCTGGAACGCTGGGTTGATGTGATCGTGTTGCGCACATTTGCGCACGAGACGATTACCGGGATGGCCGAATATGCATCTATCCCGGTGATTAATGCTTTGAGCGACCTTGAACATCCTTGCCAGGCTTTGGCGGACTACTTCACGCTGCAGGAACATTTTGGCGGCGTGAAAGGCATCACTCTCGCCTACGTCGGCGATGGCAATAATGTTGCGCATTCGCTAATGCTGACTTGTGCCTGCCTCGGTTCTTCCATCAGAATTGCCACTCCGAAGGGTTATGGTTGCAACCCGCAAATCGTAGCCGAGGCAAAGAAGATCGCGAAGCAAACTGGCGCAAGACTTGAATTTCTCACGGAACCTCATGCTGCGGTCGCAGGCGTCGATGCAATTTACACCGACGCCTGGGCCAGCATGGGGCAGGAAAACGAATCGACGAAGAGGGCCGAGATCTTCCCGCCCTACCAGGTCAATAAGACATTGATGGCGGAGGCTGCGCCGCACGCCGTATTTATGCACTGTCTACCAGCTCATCGTGGAGAGGAAGCCACCGACGAAGTGATGGACAGCGAACAGTCGGTGATCTTCGACCAGGCGGAAAACCGTCTGCATGTTCAGAAAGCCATTCTCTATATTTTGCTGGGCGGCGCAGTGCGCTTGCCCGTAAGGAGCGCACATGCCTGAAAAAGTCGTTCTTGCATATTCGGGTGGACTCGACACGTCCATCATCATTCCGTGGCTGAAGGAAAACTACTCCTATGAAGTGATCGCCATGGTTGGCGATGTCGGGCAAGGGGATGACATCGAGGCCGTTGTCGAGAAAGCGTATAAGACCGGAGCGAGCAAGGTCATAGTGGAAGACCTGCGGGAAGAGTTTCTGACCGGCTATGTCTTCCCTGCCCTGAAAGCGGGTGCGGTGTACGAGCACAAGTATCTGCTCGGAACTTCATTGGCGCGTCCGGTAATCGCAAAGCACCAAGTCGAAGTGGCGTTGCGCGAGGGTGCAACGGCAGTAGCGCACGGCTGCACTGGCAAGGGCAATGATCAGGTCCGCTTTGAATTAACGTATCAGGCACTGGCTCCTGAGTTGAAGATCATAGCGCCGTGGCGCGAGTGGACGCTGAAGTCCCGCGAGGATTGTCTCGATTACGCGGAAGCGCATGGGATTCCAGTTGCAGCGTCACGGGAGAAGATCCACAGCCGGGACCGGAATTTGTGGCATATCAGCCATGAGGGCGGTGAACTGGAAGACGCCGCTAATGCTCCCTTGCCGACAACGTGGCAGATTACGCTCTCTCCGCAAGATGCGCCCGACAAAGAAGAAAAGGTCAGTATCGGGTTCGAGCAAGGGGTGCCGGTTTCGGTGAACGGGATGGAGATGGATCCTGTTTCGTCGGTTGATTTGTTGAATGAGATTGGCGCTCGTAATGCGGTTGGGCGGATTGATCTTGTTGAGAACCGTTTTGTGGGAATCAAGTCTCGTGGATGCTATGAAACTCCGGGCGGAACGCTGTTGATCGCGGCACACCGTGAACTTGAGGCTCTTTGTCTGGAGCGCGACGTTGCTCATTTCAAACAGCACATTGGATTGAAGTATGCGGAATTGGTGTACTTCGGCCTGTGGTTCACGCCTTTGCGTGAAGCGCTCGATGCTTTCGTCGAAAGCACGCAGAGGAATATGACTGGCACGGTGGCGTTGTCGCTGTACAAGGGCAACGTGTCGGTGGAAAGCCGCGAGTCGGAGTATTCGTTGTACCGGACCGACCTGTCGTCGTTCACGATGGGTTCGGAGTACGACCAGAAAGATGCTGAGGGTTTCATTCGAATACTTGGGCTTCCATCACGGTCGCGGGCGAGAGTCCGTGTTGAGGTTGAGCAATGAAGATGTGGTCGGGGCGGTTCCGGCAGCCGCTGGATCCGGAGTTCGAGCGGTGGCAGCGGTCGTTTGAATTCGACCGTCGCTTGCTGCGCTATGAACTCGCGGCCAGCGGCGCACACGCGAAGGCATTGAAGAATGCCGGCGTGCTTACGCCCGATGAACTGATCAGCATCCTTCAGGGGTTGGAGCAGATCGAAAAGAAGGCGGTTTCCGCGAATTCGTTCCTTGATGATCCGGAAGCGGAGGACGTCCATCACTTCGTCGAGAAGCAACTCGTAGGGTTGATTGGCGAGGTAGGCTACAAACTTCATAGCGGACGCAGCCGGAACGAGCAGATTGCTACGGACTTGCGATTGTACGTTCGAGCAGCGATCGATGAGTTGCGGCAGCAGTTGGCCGAATTGTGCAGCGGCTTTGTTGATCGCGCAGAGCAGTCGGGCGAGTCTGCGATGCCAGCTTATACGCATTTGCAGCGGGCCGAACCCGTTCTGGTTGGGCACTGGTTGCTGGCGTATGTTCAGATGTTCTTGCGAGATGCAAATCGGTTAGCGGACTGCCGGAAGCGACTGAATGTGTGTCCGCTGGGATCGGGTGCGGTTGCTGGCGCAACCCTTCCGCTCGATCGCTCGTCGATGGCGGAGAATCTTGGCTTCGACGCTCCAACTGCAAACAGCGTTGATGCGACAAGCGACCGTGACTTTGCACTGGAGTTTGTGAACTCGCTATCACTACTGGCATTGCACTTGAGCCGTTGGGCCGAGGAGATGATTCTTTTCTCTACACAGGAGTACGAATTCATTGGATTACCCGAGGCCTACTCCACTGGCAGCAGCGCCATGCCGCAGAAAAAGAATCCGGACTTGCTGGAGTTGGTGCGAGGCAAAAGCGGGCGGGTACTCGGGAACGCTACGACCCTGATGGTTTCGGTCAAGGGACTGCCGCTTGCGTACAACAAGGACCTGCAGGAGGCGCAGGAACCGCTGTTTGATGCGTCCAACACGTTGCTGCAGATGTTGCCGCTCGTGACCGGCTGGATGAAGGCTGCTGAATTCCATTATGGGTGCATGCAGCAGGCAGCGCAGTCCGGGTTCATGAATGCGTGGGCGGCGGCCACATATTTGGTTTCTCGCGGAGTTCCGTCGCGGCTAGCGCACGAGCGAATTGGTAAAGCAGTCCAGATGTGTCTTGAGCGCGGGTGCGAACTGAACGAGTTGCCGCTGGCAGACTTGCAGGCGCTCAGTCCGGCGTTCGGGGCGGATTTTTGCGATTCATTGAAGCTTTCTTCTGTTCTGGCGATACATGATGTAATCGGCGGGACGGCTCCGGCGCGGGTAAAACAGGCCATTGGCAATGCAAGAAAGCAAATTGAGTCTCTTCGCGAGGAGGTCCATGCGCACGCGTAAAGCGATCCTGCCTGACGCACAGAACATCCACGGACTGATCTGCAATTACTCCGGCGACGGAACCCTGCTACCACGCACGCTACATGAGATCTGCGAGAACATCCGCGACTTCGTCGTGTTGGAGCAAGAGGACGGGAAGATCATCGGCTGTGGGGCCTTACACCTGTACGGCACTCACCTCGCGGAGATTCGATCGATCACCGTTTCTCCTGCTGCTCAGGGAAAAGGCGGGGGAAGCCGCCTTGTGAAAGCTTTGATGGCCGAGGCGAAGAGGCACAGAGTGGACTGCATTTGTCTTTTCACGCGCAAGCCGGACTTCTTTGCTGGCCAGGGATTCACTGTTGCGCAGCGCGAGGATCTGCCGGACAAAATTCACAAAGATTGCCATGCTTGTCCGCGGTTCCACTGTTGTGATGAAGTAGCGATGGTACGCGGGGACCTACCGAAGTTTGCGATTCTTCCGGAACCGGCCAGTTTGCTTGTCAAGTTGCAGGAGATGTCAGCAGAGGCTGGAAACTAAAAACATCAGGAGCTGAGCTTCGCTCCGCCGAATTCCCGGGCGGCTGTCATTACGCTAATTACTGCGTCATCTCACCTGTAGATTCAAAGCGAATTCCTGCCAATGCCTTGCCGGAAGCCAGCGTCTCGCGAATTGCGAAGCGGTCTGGCCCCACCTGTGCAGATGCATCCAGAACCAATCTAAGGGCTTGCTGAAGTGGTGTGCCCTGAGGCAAGCGGAATATCCAAGGGATGTTCGTCGAGGTCAGTGCACGATCTGAAGAAATCGCGATAACGGGCACGAAGGCCTTCACGCCAATTTGCTCGGCAAGGTGGCTGGAATCACGATCAAGGGCAATGATCGCGACTACGTGGTCCTGATAGACAGCGTTTACTAGTGCGTTGGAAGCCCTACCCCATTGAACATCCGATGGGATCGCAATGAGAGAAGCCTTGGCTTTCGTGTTCCCCAGAAGAGGCAATAACTCCGGCGACTGTACGACTTCCGATGCGTGGGGACCAAAAATTCCGATCTTCAAGTCAGTCGTCACGTTTGACGATGCCGGCCCCATGAACTGCACGCCATTCTCTCCAACTTGGGCGTAAGGCTTCTCCATCGTGATGCGGCGATATTCGATTTGGCCGTTGTGGATGCGCCCGAGATAGAGCGGAGCTATATTCTTGCAATTGGGATCGAAAACCATGGCGCCGGTCACGCCTTTGTAATTGGTCAGGCCGGTGAGAGCGTCCCGGATGCGGCCTTTGTTCAATCCGGCACGGCAGATCGCATCGAGTAAGATTCGCATTTCGTCGTAGGCAAGTGCCGCAAAGTGATCGGGCTTTTCGTGATAACGCGATTCATAGCGCGCAACGAATTCCACCCACAAGGCTTCATTTCGGTTCGGATCGTAAGGATAGACAGCTTCGAATCCCTCGGCAGTTGGGCCAGCGAGCTTGATCAATTCATCACCAATGGTGCGGTGGCTTCCGAAGACCTGTTGTTTCATTCCCAATTCCTGCATTTGTTGCAGGATCATCGCTGCGGGTGCGATATCGGTCCAGAGGACGATAGCATCTGCACGCGAGTCTTGAATCACCTGCAACTGGCGGCGAAAATCGGTGTCACCGGGCATGAACTTCTGCTCGATAACCACCGGATGTCCGAGGCGGCGGGACGCATCTTTGAATTTCAGCACGCCAAATCGACCATAGCGGTCGTTCACCCGCAGAAGGGCGACTCGCTTCAGGCCCAGTTCGCTATAGATGTGACGAGCGAGTGTATAGCCCTGAACACGGTCGTCCTGCAGATTAGTGTGGTACCACGGGATGATTGTCTCAGGAATTGTGGGATCCGTAGAGGCGCTGTTGACGAGCGGGGTTTCGGCCTTCAACGTAAGCCGCAGTGCGATGTGAGTAGACTCGGAACTGATCGAGCCGAACATGGCCCAGACTTTGTCGTCGTAGATCATCCTGACGGCATTATTCGAGGCTGCGCCCCAAATGGCGGAATCCTTCGAAGCGCCATTTGCCGCTGAACTGATCTGCCAATTGTCGTAATCGTTGTGTGTCACGACGCGAAACGGCTTCCCGCCGTATCCACCGTTTGTGTTCGCCTCATCAATTGCCATCTTCGCGCCATTGAGCATGCGGTTGCCGGAGACCTGGTCGGGATGATCGTAGAGAGGGGCAAGAAAGCCGATGCGGACTTCGCTGAGTTGGTTTAGATCGGGGTCTGGGATTTCGCGTGCCGCTCCGTTATATTCGATGAGGTCCTGATAGTACTCGTAATAAGGCGTGGTGAATTTCGAAAACGGGCGCAGATCCTCCGGAGCGCCCGCGTAAGGCTTCAGGGACCGAGGAGCCGGTGGTCCTGGAGGGTTCTTACCGCAAGCACATGGTGGAGGTGTCTGGGCCAGTGCCGCGCAAGCGAGCACGGGGCCGATCAGCATGATGAACGCGGTGCGCATGGGGCTTCTCCTGTCTCCGGCGGTGCGTTATTCGCCAGTCTCTCGGCGGAACATCGCAATCGCTTCGATCTCGACGAGCAGGTCGGGACGGCAGAGAATTGCTTGGATTCCAGTGGACGCAGGTAATGGATCCAGTTTCTGTTCCCGGTAGAAGTCGGTGCGCTCTTCGTTGAACGCTTGATAGTCGCGCTCGATATCGCGCAGGTAGCACGTGGTGCGTACGATGTCGTGCCAGGTTGCACCTTCGGATGCGAGCAATTTCGTAATGTTGTCGTATGTGCGGCGAAGCTGTCTACGCAGATCTCCGACGTGTACTGTGCGCCCGGCGTCATCGATGCTGGCCGTCCCAGAGATCAGCAAGATCGTCAGACCATTGAGATCGATGCGCATGCCTCGGGAGAAGGCGCTTCCGTAGTCGTAGGCTTCGTTGAGCGCTTCGTGGTTGGTGATTGCCCGTTTCACGACCGGGGCTGTTGCGACTTCGGCTAGTAATTCTTGAACATTCATATGATGGCTCCTCTATTTCTTGTGTCTTTCAGCTTTTGTGTCTTGAACCCTTGCAGTGGTAGCTGAGCCTGGGAGACGGACACCATGACTCAGTCCATGTGCCGTCGCGACCCAGATGTCATCACCCTGGAAGTCGACGCCAAGAATGTAATTGTGCGACGGTGCACTCTGGACAGGGATGCTCTTCACCGTTCCAACTGCATCACGTACCAGCATTTCCGGCTTGTGAGTATCGAGCGCAGGACGATACACGGCCCAGTTCGTGCCGTCGTAGTAGGCCAGGCCTTTATCGGTGGAGAACCAGGCGCGGCTGGCGTCGACCCCTTTGATCTGGCTGAGGAAATTGCTCGGCAGTCCGCTGTCTTTATTAAGGAAGTTGTGCCAGTAGCGGCCGTCGTAACGACTCGCGCCGAAGTAGGTAGCAACCCAGAGAATTTTATCTACGTAGCTGACCGACGTTGTGATTTCGTGGATCAGTCCCTGGTCTTTCATCACGACCATCTCGGTTTCGCCGTCGGGATCGTTATAATCCTTCCACCGCTCCGTCTTCTGATCGTATTCGAGCACTCCCCCGCCCCAAACCGCGTAATAGACCTTGTCTTCAGCCGGGCTGACGGCGTACGCCCAGATTTCGTACATCGGTGTGTTGCGAGCGTTGAACAGAGACCACTGCCCCGTGCGCGTGTTGAGACGGCTCGCTCCTGCGGCCGTCGCTGTCCAGACGTAGTCGCCTTGAACACCCACGCCGTAGACGATGTCATTGCTCAGACCGGAGTTCAGCTGCGTGAAGGTGTCGATGCGACCGGCAGAGATGCGGCTGAGGCCGCCCATTGTTCCTGCCCAGATGTCGCCGGTGCTTTTGTCGAGAGCGAGAGAAAGCACCGCCTGATGCGCGAGGCTCTGTTCTTTGGCGGCAGGATCGGGACGGTACACTTTCCACGTGCCATTCTCATAAAGCCCGAGGCCGTTATCCGTACCCGCCCAGATTCTATTGCCATCCACTAACACGCTGTAAACGTGGTTATCGGGAAGGCCATTCGCTGTGCTGAAGTTTTCCCATCGGAACATCGGCATGTCTTGAGCCGATGCGAGAGATGCGGCCAACAACAGCGAAGCTATCGTAATGTCCAATCTCAGTTTCATAACGTCTTCAAGTACTCGATGAGATCGTTCAATTCATCTTTGGTTAGGTCGTTGGTCACACCATGCGTGTCCTTCGGGTTGAAGATGGTCCAGATTTCTTCGAGAGAGCGCGCAGAGCCGTCATGAAGATACGGCGCGGAGTAGGCGACGTTTGAAAGCTGTGGAACATCGATTACCGGCGAGCGGTCAGTAGGCTTGCCTGAGCCGACATCGACTTGCTTCTGATTCGTGTATTTCGGGCCGCTATGACAATAGGTGCACTGATTCGTCTCCGCGATGGTGATTCCCTTCTTCGTTTGAGTGCGCTCGAAGATAGCTTTTCCTCGCTCCTGCGCTGGAGTCAGGTCTCCAGTCGCCGAGCGGTAACGATTTGGTCTGTAGGGCAGCGAGTATACGAAGGTGACGAGGTCGGTGAGTTGCTGGTCGGTGAAGCTCTGAGACCGGAAGAAGAATTTTTCGGTACGTGGGCCGCATTCGGTCGGCATGTCAGGATTTCCGCCGTTCCACTTGAAGGGCTCCGTTCCGGCGAGATTTTCGAGCGAGCGATTGTCGACGATGTCTTTGCCGAAACCATCGGGCTCGAGATCCCATTCGAGGCCATCAATCGTTGCATCAATATGGCAATTCGAGCAGCCGAACTGGCCTTGGAAAGCAAACTTGGCAGTGAAGAAAAGACGCTCACCGCGGCGAAGGGCATCGATGTTTCTGGGGCCGCCGAGATCTATGGTCGACACAACCTTCTCGGCGCCAGTGTCTATGAGTGAGATGGTGTCCTCGAGTCGATTCGCGACATAGAGCCGTTTGCCGTCCGCTGAGAGCGCCACACCACGAGGATTCTGTCCGACCGGAATCCTGGCTGAAACGTATTCGGCCGGAGCAGACAAGTCGTTGGCAATGGTTTTGCGCCGAGTTCGGACCGTTTTCAAGAGTTGAGAGACATGAATGACGGTCACGCTCTGAGATCCCGCAGTTGTCACGAAAATCTTCGACTTGTCGGGCGTAATTGCGACACCCCATGGCAGAGCGTAGTACCGATCCAGTTCATCGATGGGGATCTGAACTGGCGCGCCTACATCTTCGCCAACCAGTGTGAGCGAATTGCCGAATACCCACCCATGCTCCACGTGCGCGAGTGGAATAAGATTCTTCGGGCGGAGTTGGGCAACGACCGATAGCTTGCCGTCACTCGAGTTCGCAAGATGAAACACCCCGGCCACGTTCTGAAGCGGCTTGCGCTCGACCACGCGCTGCGTTTCCGTATCGATGACGGTAATTTCAGAAACGGGCGGGGTTCGAACCGCTCCGGGATTGGGGTAAATGTGCGTGCAATAGATCAGCTTTCCGTCGGGCGATGTCGCGAGATAACTAGCGCCATGTCCGGCAAGCAGACGTTTGATCTCCTGCCTGGTCGCGAGATCGATGACGGAGACGTCATCGCTGAGCCGGTTTGCTACGTAGAGACTAGCTTCGGCTCGGTCGAGCGCGACTCCGCTGGGCTCGAACCCTGTGGGCAACGTCTGAATGACTTCGCGCTTCGCCGTATCGATCACCGAAACCGTGTCAGACCAAGCGTTCGTGATGTACAGTCGGCGACCATCACGAGAAAGAACCAGCCCGCGCGGGACATGTCCGACTTTCACGGTGGCGACCACTTTGCTCGAAGCAATCTCGACGATGCGTACTTCGTCGCTGTCCTGGCAAACGACGTAGAGCAAGCGGCCATCGGGCGACAACGCCATCTCCAACGGGGAAAGATAGCGCTCCTTCGGAAGCTGTGCAGATTGCTTAGAGGCTGGCTTTGCGGCGATAGCGAGTAGCGAAATGGTAAGAATACCGCCGATCCTCAACAGGTTTAGAAAGCTCGCGTTGGTGGGCCGGGAACTCACTTTAGGGTTCCTCCACCGTGAGCACGTGATCGACTGAGAGGTTTTCCAGGACTTGATCGCGCCCGCTGGGCCAATGGATCGTGAGCCTGTCTACTTTCGTCGCGGATCCCAGTCCGAAGTGAATGCGGCCATCGTCCTCCGAGAGATAACTGGATCCTGCGAAGCGCTCAGCAATCAGTTTTCGGCCGCCCACAAAAAGTTCGAGGTGAGTCCCGATCCCATCGCGATTGCTCGTCTTCGCTTTGCCCTGGCCTTTCAATTTCACCATGAGCCAGTGATTGGGATTCTGTGAGACGTTGTGAAGAAGGGTTGCAGGGGCACCGAGATTCACAACGAATGCGTCGACCTTGCCGTCATTGTCGTAGTCGGCAAAGCAGGCGCCGCGCGAAACGGTCTTCACGTCCAGCACGGAACCGGCATCGCGGGAAACATCAGCGAACTTTCCGTCCCCGAGCCCCCGGAAGAGCGACTGCTCCTGCGGCACAAGATGGATCAACCCGCCGTGAAAGATCAGAATGTCTAGCCATCCGTCGTTGTCGAAATCGTAGATGCCGCTGCCCCAGCTGACATACTGGGCGGTGGCCTGCGAGATCCCGGAGCTTGGACCGATATCCTCGAATCCGTTCGCTCCCATGTTGCGCATCAGGCGGTTGTACTTGGAATCAGTGACCCACAGATCAGGCCGGCCGTCACCATCGACATCAGCAAGGATGGGCCCCATTGCCGACGTACTTTCGCCGTTCTGGCCGTAAGCCACGCCGAGATCGCCAGCGACTTCCTCGAAGGTACCGTCACGTTTGTTGTGAAACAGGAAATTTTCAGTCTTATCGTTTGCAACGTAGATATCGGGATATCCATCGCGGTCGTAGTCGGCGGCGGTAACGCCCATGGTGCGGCCCTTGTAGGCGCCGATGCCCGACTTGTCGGTGACATCGGTGAAAGTTCCGTTACAGTTGTTGTGATAAAGGCGGTTGGTGTCGCCCGCGTAGTCCAGCGGTCCTGGATAGTTGTCGGCAGAGTAGTAATTGCGGTACTTGGGATCGAACTTCACATATCGGCCCACGAAAAGATCCACACAGCCGTCACGATCGTAGTCAAGCCAGGTAGAACTAATGGACCATCCATCCACGTTGATGCCAGCTTTCGCGGATACATCTGTGAAGGCGCCATTGCCGTTGTTGTGGTAGAGGATTGCCTTACCGTAAGACGTGACGAGCAGGTCAACGAATCCGTCGTTGTCGTAATCGGCTGCTATAGCTGCGGTACCGAAGACGTTGGCGGCAACTCCGGCTTCATCAGTTACGTCGGTGAACGTGCCGTCTCCGTTGTTGCGATAAAGGTGATTGTGGGGCGGTGTTACGGGTGCATGCTTCAGGGGATACGGATGAATGCCATCTTCAAGCGGCTTTCCCGTTAGGACGTAGAGGTCAGGGAAACCATCATTGTTGTAGTCGAACCAGACACACCCGGAGCCTGTGCTTTCGAGCAGTGAACCAAGCCGTTCAGCGCCGAAGCTGTGAGTAAACTGAATTCCGGATTTCGCGGTGGCATCTTCGAAACGGATTGAGCTGGCAGCGTTCACTTGCGGCGATTGTGCGAGTGCCAATTTCAAGATCAGGCACGCAATCGGCAGTAGAAACCGAAATCTCACTTTAGTGTCCTCCTGCGCCCTGCGCGGCTGATCCGGTCATGTCTGCCGGAGTGGTGGATTTCAGGAGCACCATGGGAACGGCGTTCTCTGGCGCGGTTTCTGGTCCGGCGTGACAGCCTACGCATCCACGCTGCTCGCCGCGACGCATCCAGAAGAATCCTGATTCCCGCTTTAGCGTTTTGCCTGACGCATCCAGAAGTTCGATCTGTAATGGCCGATGGTTCGGGACCTGAAGGAAGAATGACCCATCACGCTCGACGAGAGCTGTACCGAGCAGTCTCGGCCTGCCATTTGTGTCCTGGGTGTAGACGCGCACCGAGTGAATCGAAGCAGGGGCAAATTGGTATTTCGAGGAATACGCATTCAGACAGAGCAGATTTGCGTTCTCCCAATCGTGCAGTCCGGAGGGGTGCCGGTTGGGGCCTGCTCGTTGGATGAGTGGAGTCGGCTCGACCATGTTTTCATCGGAGTGCGTAGGAACAGGTGAGAGTTCGCGAGATCCTCGTTCCCAACGCATCAACTGAAACAACGAAGTCGCATTGGGTCGCCAAGGAAGAATCGAATCGCCCGACGGCATTTCGGCAACTTCACCGGCATATTCGCCCTGTGGAGTTGTGATCGCAACCTGCTGCGCTCGCGCCGAGGTGAACCGTGCCAACCCGTGATCGGTTGAGAAAACAATGTCTCCCGAGGACGCCTGGCGCGCACCATGCCGTGCCGCACCATGGTCGCAGCGATAGGACTCGATGCCGCTGCCGTCGGAATAGACCGTGTAGAGCTCCGGCATGCCATCGGTTCCCAACGGATACCCTGATTCGAAGAGTATTCGTCCATCCCGTAGCACATCCGCTGGGATCGCATTTGAGGCAATGTATGTCAGAGGCAGGATTTTCTCGCCCCACATATCTGCACTCTCGATCACGAAACGTCCATTCGTTTTTCGGGCGTAAACAATGCGATCCCCCGGGAGGTACAACGGCCGGATACAGTCATCTTTGCCTTGCGTTACCCGACGAGGCTTGCCTTCGTCGAGGCTGAGTTCCCAAATTTGCCATGAATCAGTAGCCTGAGGTCTGGCCGCAAAGAGTACTCTCTGAGCATCGGAAGAGACCGCGGGATCCGCAGTCGCTGCGAATTCGGGAACAAGTTGCCGCCGCGAATTTCCCTCGCTCAGGAGTATCGTTGCGCCAGAACTGAAGCGATCATTCCCCTTTAGCCATGCGATTGGGTCGTAGGCCTTGGCCGCTGTGTACAGAAATTTCGATAGGTGTCCAGATCCAGGCTGCGCCGGACTCGCAGTGGGAATGGCAGGCGCAAAACTGATCGGCAAAAGGGCGAAGGGCAAAATGGAACGCGCCAACACTAATCGGCTCCTCCTGCGACGAGGAGTTCAGGCCGGAACTCATATGAACCGCGCTGCAGTTCGATGTAGGGCTGCAGGTCCGCCATCATGTTGCGGAATTCCTGGAAATTCAACGACTGGATACCATCGCTGAGCGCAGTCTCAGGGGAGGGATGCACTTCAACGAGCAAACCGTCGGCGCCCACCGCGGTCGACGCCCGAGCGAGGATAGGAACCAGGCTGCGAACACCAGCTGCATGACTTGGATCCACGATTACCGGCAGGTGCGAAACCGCATTAAGAACTGGCACTGCAGCGATATCGAGAGTATTGCGAGTAGCGGTCTCGAACGTACGAATGCCACGCTCACAGAGGATGATGTCGGGGTTCCCAGCTGCGGCAATGACCTGCGCAGATCTGAGAAATTCTTCGAGAGTGGCGGTCATCCCGCGTTTAAGAAGAACCGGGCGTCCACATCCGCCGAGCGCCTCGAGCAACGCGTAATTTTCCATGCTGCGTGTGCCAATCTGCATGATGTCGGCATACTCAGCGATGAGATCGACGTCCTCTTCACTCATCACTTCGGTAATAATGGCCAGGCCAGTGGATTCGCGGGCTTTGCACAACAACTTCAATCCTTCGACACCAAGACCTTGGAAAGCATAAGGAGATGAACGGGGCTTGTACGCACCACCACGCAGAACGCGGGCCCCGGCACGAGCGACAGCCTCCGCGGTTCGCATTATTTGGTCTTCAGATTCGACCGCGCACGGTCCGGCCATGACTACAAAATCATCGCCGCCAATCTCAAAATTCCCGACACGAACAATTGTGCGCGAATGCTGCGCTGTCTTCGCAACGAGATCGAAGCACGAGAACTGTCCATTCCACTTAGGATTCATGCGCGTCGCCATTCTAGTAACGCCTAAATTGGCGAGCACTAATTGGAATCTGTTATGAAAATCAGAAAAGACGCGAAAAATCGGGTGTCGAACGCAGCTAAGTTGTTGGCGGTGAGAGCGTAACGAGCCGCGCGTGATTGCAGTCACTCATCAACGCGACCGGACGCACAAGGTTACTCAACAACTAACCATTGCTGGTGGGTTTTCAGTTTATCCATGCCTCAGAGGCCTAATTGCGGTCATCTGCTAGCTATCCTGTAAACCCGTATCGGTAATCTAAGCATGCGAAATGGGAATTTCGAGTAAGTTTCCTTCTATAAATCTGCAGGGACGCACTCCTCCGGATAAGAGGCCATCCAAACGTTGTGCCCTTCCGCAGGGAACGGCAGACCGTAAGGAACATGGCATGAACAACATCGATTTCACCCACCATCACAATCAGTACAATGTCGCGCTGGCTTGCCCGCATTGTCTTAGTGTTCACGGGCATGAGTCGTGGTGTGCGATGCGAGTTCCCACCGTTCAGTATGCATTCGAGATCCTCTCGGAACCACGCAAGCTGACACTCGGTGACGCATTGATATTGCACTCGCTCGGGGTGACGTGGAGTGAGCAAGCCACACTGTGAGCTAACGAAGCGTCACCTGCTGGGTTCGGTCTCGATCAAGACAAGTCCCTGAGGAGGAATTGTCAGGTTGAGAGTACCTGCCGAGAGTTGTTGAACCTCGGCTGGAGGGATCCTCCCAGCGGCTTGCAGAATTTTGATCTGTGTCTGCGTCGGATACCGTGGCGAGCCCATCGTCTCATAGGTTTTGTGAACGTCTCCATGGTCTGCATCGGCGCGGCTCACGTAGACGCTGCCAGTCGGGGCATTTCGGAATCGTAATTCCACCTGCTTTGCCGATCCCTTCTCGCCAACTCCGGTCAGATTCCAGACCGCGATCGACAGAGAACCATTCGCGCGTTTTGTCGCCAGTACGTTGTCAGACGATACGGCGAGGCGTTCCTCGCCTAACCGATGCAACAGAAGAAATGCGTTGAAAGCAGGTTTCGGGATGTCGTCTTCGGCGATCAGTCCATATCCTCCGTAGAAAGGTTGTTTTACGACACCCTGTTCTTCGAAAACATCAGAGAAGGTCCAATACGACATTTCGCTCACGAGACCGTCGCACTGGCGTATGGTATCGGCCAACCAAGGTCCCATATACGGAGCGTCGGTAACGTCGGGTTCATTGGCGTAGCTGGCATTGAACTCGGACCAGATCAAGGGCAAGTTGGGCATGGCGGACGCACGGATTTGGTCGTGCACTTTTCCGATCGCGCGGCAAACCATGCGATCACGCGGAATTGTCTCGTGCGTTCCGAAAACGTCTTCGGCCTTATCGTTTCCGTAGACGTGAGATGAGACAAAATCAACCGGGACCTTGTTTTCCACGCAGTGCCGGATGAAGACATCTGCCCATGCGGCTTGCGCGGTTGCGGGACCGCCGATGCGCAATCTGGCGCTCACGGCTTTTACGGCGCGCGCCGTGTTGTCGTAGAGTTCAAAATAAGTCGCTTGCTTGGGGTCGCCCGCCCAAAAATCGATGTTCGGTTCGTTCCACACTTCGAAGTACCACTGCGACACCTCGTCGATACCGTACCGGTCCACCAAGTGATTGGTGAACTGCGTGATCATCTCGTCCCACTTGGCATAGTCCTTAGGAGGAGAGACATTCTGCTTGTACCAAAAGGCATGCAAGGCATCTTTGTTAGAGGCAAGTTTCTTCGGCATGAAACTCAGCTCGACAAAGGGGCGCACGCCATTCTGGAGTAATCCGTCGTAGATCTGATCGACGTATGAAAAGTTGAATACCGGCTTGCCTTGGCCGTCTTCGTCATAGAGTGCGACCTCATCCTGAAAAATCGCGTGGAAGCGCACGTACTGCATACCGGTAACGGCTTTGACCTCCCGCAGATCCTGTCGATAAGAGTCGCGCAGCGACAGAATCGCCCGGCCCGACCCGAACACATGCTCCCAGAAATGTAAAAGAGGATGGCCAGCAGCTTCTGCATCGATGACAACGGTCTCTTTTTGAGCGTTCGCGGAGTTGAGAAGAACAAATGCAACAACGAGCACGGACAGCATGGGGCGCAGCGGTTTAACCATGACGGGAAACTATAGCAAGATCAGAGCATTTTGTGGCATAGCGTTTGGCTTCGGACCACCTATCCCCATTGCCACCTCTCTAATTCTTTCTGCCCGCGGCCTTGCTCCTTATACACTCGAACGAATTATCTGCCGATGAGATCCCCTGAAACAAGTTCGTTCCGCTGTTTCGTTGCGGCAATGGTAGGCGGGTTTGCTTTTGTCAGTTACATCGAGCGAATGAACATCTCGGTGGCCGCCACAGTTATGATGCCCGAGCTCGATCTGAGTAAGACTGAGATGGGACAAGTCTTCAGCAGTTTTCTTTGGGGCTACGCAATTTTCCAAGTGCCCGCGGGCCAGATGGGAGACAAGTTCGGCCCGCGGATAATCCTGACGCTGGCCGCGTTGATGTGGTGCGCGACGTCAGCTTTGACCGGATTTCTGCCAGGCACAGTCTTTACCGGCACCGTCGCCGTGATCACTTCACTTTTGATTCTGCGTTTCCTGCTCGGAGCTGGAGAGGCAGCTACGTTTCCGGTGGGGGCTCGTGCAATCCGCAATTGGACTCCGCTCTGGGAGCGGGGATTCGGGAACTCGATCATGATCGGTGGGGCATCAGTCGCAGCCGCCGTGACTTCACCGCTCGTTTCCTGGCTCCTGCTTCGCGTAGGCTGGCGCGCTTCGTTCTACATCACTTCATTGGCAGCACTCGTTCTGGCGCTGTTGTGGCTTCTTAGCGTTACGGATCAACCGGCGGATCATAGATTCGTTAGCGCCGCGGAGTTGGACAAGATCACAGCGGGTCGGCGTAAGCAAGAGGGCTCACAGTCCAGATCTGTGCCGCTACGCCATTTGCTCAGCGACCGGAACATCATTTTGCTCTCGTTGAGCTATACGTGTGAAGGTTACGTGCTCTTCATTTTTGTTTTCTGGCTCTACTTGTACTTGATTGAGGTCCGGGGCGTTACGATTTTGAATGGTGGCTTCGTTGCCAGTCTTCCCTGGGTGACGGCCGCAGTTTGTACGCCTGCTGGCGGCTGGCTGTGCGATCGATTTAGTGCTGCGAAGGGCCGAATCGCTGGAGCGAGGTCGGTAATCATGATTGGTTATGGACTTTCAGGGGTCTTGCTGTTCGTGGCGGCCGGCACCGAAAGTCGTACAGTTTCGGTTGCGGCGGTATGCTTCAGCGTGGGATTTCTCTACTTCGCCGAACCTGCTTTTTGGGCGACCGCATTGCACATTTCTGGCGAGCACGCCGCAGCGTCTTCGGGAGTTATGAACACGGCGGGAATTCTGGGCGGGATCGTTTCAACGTCACTGGTACCTATCATTGTGAAGCATTACGGATGGATGCCCGCGCTCGCATCTGGAGCGGCAGTAGCAATCGCCTGCACCGGAATGTGGCTGGTCATCGGCAAAGCCGGGCTTTCAGACCGCGACTCCACCTCAGAGGAAGCTGCCCCTCAGTTGTAGAATCGAGCTGAATCCTCGAACATCATGAACCGCCGCGATCTCCTGACCCGCTCGGCAGCCGTAGCAGCCTGTTCTCTCACTCGACCGTGGATTGGGCGATTACCTGCCGCGTCCACTGCACAGGTCGAACCAGCAACGCGCCGCACCCACATCCTGGTTCGCTACGAAGAGATGCAGTTCGGTGTGTCGTACCACTTCAGCATGAATACCTTCACCGGAAACGATTACGAAACTGGAGGTGTTCCGGCAAGCACATACAACCCTACGAATCTGGACGTGAGGCAATGGATTCGGGTCGCCCGAGATCTCGGCGCGCAATACGCTGTGCTGACGGCGAAGCACATGTCCGGTTTTTGCCTTTGGGACTCTGAAGGTTACGACTACGACGTTGCGGCCAGCGGGAACAAGGCTGATGTGGTCGCCGCTTTTATGGCAGCCTGCAAGGAATATGGAATACGCCCTGGCTTCTACTACTGCATTCTGGATCCACACAATGAGGGCAAGTTTGACTGGGATGCTCCGATCGGCGAGAGCTACTACAAGCTCATCAAACATCACCTCACTGAGTTGCACACTCACTATCGAACTCCGGTTTATCAGTTACTCGATATCACCTGGAAGGTTTCACAGGAGCAGCGCTGGGAACTGTATCGCCTGATCAAATCCAAGAGTCCCGATTGCATCGTGGTCATGAATCAGGCGTTCTACCAGAGCCGGCGGAATCTGGGACGTATTTGCGAACAAGCAAGCTGGCCAACAGATGTCATTAACGGAGAAGACACGTTGCCCGCTCCGGAGGGGCATAATCCGCACATCAAGATGGATGGGAAGATGCGATACTTGCCGATGGAGGCGTGGATCCCGACTGGGCCACCGTACGCTCCAATGCCTCCGATGCATAGCTGGTTCTGGCGCGAGGGTTTCAAGACGCAGGATCCTCAAATGATCGCCGACGCTTATCACGCGTGCAAGGCACGGAAAGCGAACCTGCTGCTGAATCTCTCGCCAGACACTTCGGGACGAATTCCCGAGGAGGCTGTTTCGGCAATGCAGCAGGTCGCCAGGCTGATCAAGAGCTAGATACAGCTACTACTGCGGCAAGCCGTTCGACGTCACATTCACGTGCAAGCTAACCTCGCCAACTTTCTTGCCGTTGCTCTCGGCATTCCAAGTGAGGTTTTGCCAAGTTCCTTTCTGCGAAGCTGCCGGATTAATAAATAGCTGGACGGAATAGTAATCGTGCGGCCCGACGGCGTACTGCATCGCATTCGGCTGTTGCGACCAGCCAGCGGGCAGTGTGGAATGTAGTGTCACCTGAGCTTGGTTGTCGGTGTCGTTGCGAATGATCAAGGGCACCCAAAGGGTTTCGCCGGGAGCAACCTGCGCTTCCGGGGCATAGAGTTTCCCGATCTGCTCGATATTATGTGCAGCCCAGAATTGCCGATAAAACGACCACGGGCCGCCGAGTTCGAGGCTCACTTCCGTGCTGTCGGCTAGTTGGTAGCCACGCGCACGCACATAAGGAATAGGATTCGCAGCGATGCCTTCGAATACATCGCCAGTCGTGGTGCCCCCAACCAGAGATTTCCCGAAGATTAGCCGAATGGGCATTTCGCTGAACTCTTTCAGTTGTGCGTCGGTGAAATCGTTCTGCGTTTTGTAAAAACCTCCCCATGCTTCGGCTGCAACCTTCGAATATGGGATCTTGCGCGAAGGAGAGATATCGCTGGTGGGATACTCCGGACCAGCGCCCTTCAGGAACTCAAAATGGTTCGCGTCCGTGAAGTAATAGATCTTCTTAGGTTGCCAGGGACGAAGTCCCTCGCCATAGTTGTTAATGCCCAGACGATTGCGCGGCGCTTCGACCTGTTCAGGAAATGCAAGCGGGTTCGCAGCGAGATCGAACGCTTCAGTTGCGAGCACTCCCGATGCCTGATGGTCATCGTGATTCTCGCCGACAACATAGTTCGGCATCCACGTCATGATGACCTCCGGTCTCGTGATGCGTACGAGGCGAACGACTTCCTCGAGAGACTTGCCATGTCCCCAGACTTCTAACGAGTGCAGAACATCGCCACCTGGAGTGTCGGACCCGTGCAGGAACCACGCGTTCTGAATCCCGTAGGATGCGAGCGAATGGCGGGCCTCCATCTCACGGATATCGGCAAGCGCCTTGGACTGCTCGGGTCCAGCCGCATTGCCACCCGAATTGCCGCGTGTGCCGTACACAACGGCAACGGTCTTGTGCTGCTGCTCAATCAATTTGGCGACGTAAGCAGCAACTTCGCTGTCGTCATCCGGATGGCCAACCACGATCAGGATGTCGACCTTGTAACGGCTATCGGGTTGAGGATTGGGATCTGCCTGCTGAGCGCGAGAAGTGAGTGCGCTAAGACTTGCGACAAAAAGTGCAATCCACATCAAATGATTTGATTTCATTGCTCTTTCCTAAAATTGATGTAATAACGACCAGACGACGATGATGACCGGGTGCTGCAAAGCGCAGAAATTCTACGACAGGCTGAGCCGAAAATCTGTGAGGCCGACCACAATTGGGCAGCAGCCGGCCTCAGTCAATTTAGAAGTTAAAATGCAGACCGAACTGCATCTGTCGCATATCGGCGGCAGCGTAGATCTTCCCGACATTCTGCGGATCGCCGATGTAGCTGTTCGGATTCGCTAGGTTCACGTGGTTCAGCGCATTATAGTTCTCCCACTTGAACTCCAGCGTCTTGCCTTCGGTAATTTGAAATAGCTTGCCGAGCGACAGATCCATCTGATCGAATCGCGGGCCGCGCAGTGAGTTATGGCGTACGTCGCCGTTACGACCCACCTCTTGGGGCACGGCAAAGGCTGCGGCATTGAACCATTCGTTTGCGTTCGGGTTCGGAACACTGGGATTGCCGATCTGATCCGGACGCACGGAGTTAAAGTCGGCATAGAGATTCGGACCATCGCTGAAAACCGTAAACGGCAGGCCGGATTCGAAGCGGCTGATCCCGCTGAAATCCCAGCCACCAAGGACGGCATCCACCACTCGGCTCGTTCCGCTACCCCAATGCCGTCCGCGGCCAAAGGGCAGCTGGTACGTGTGCGAGATTGTCAACGTATGGGTGCGATCATAATTAGCCGGACCATGGTCCTGCCACCAATTCAGATTGTTCGAGAAAGCTCCTCCCGTCTCGCTGTTCGCCATTGCCTTGCCATAGGTGTAGGTGACCAGGAAATCCAGCCCGTTGCTGACGCGTTTCTGCACCTTAGCCTGGAGGGCATGGTAGCTAGAGTTATCGCAGTTGCACGTCTCGTAAATCCCTTGCGAAAGGCCGAACTTCTGAAAGAAGAGGCGGCGCGAGTCGTAATCGTTCCACGTAGCAGGATCGCTATTGGGATCTGGTGGCGCAGCCTGGTTGACATTGGGATTGATAAACAGGTGGCGACCCACGTTGCCAATGTATGCAATCTCAGCAGTAAGCGTTGGTGTGAACTGATGCTGCACAGCAAGGTTCCAGGAATCCGCCAGAGGAATGCGATATGCACTCGGCGGATTGAAGAAGTAATACACGTTCAAACTGCCGGGCAGGGGGAAGCGCCCGTTCGCTCCCACTGTTGGATTTGGTGGCAACGGCGGGCCGGTAAAAAGATCGTAAACCGCTTCGTAATTGTTGTTTGGATTAAGCTGTTGCGGGATCGTGACCGGAGGATCGTAGTCTGGAGCCTGCCCGAACACCGCGCCCAAACCAGAGGGCGTGAAGCTGCGGCCGTAGCCCGCACGAATGACCGTATGCTCCATCAGTTGGTAAGCCAATCCGAGCCGCGGAGCAAACCCGAGATTGTAGGCTTGGACGCCCATATTCGACGGAACTGAACCTACACCGGCGACGAGGACTTCGCCTGTGTTCGGATCAAAACTGCCGGCTCCGCCCGGATGGGCGGCAGTTTGCGGCAAGTAATTCTCGTAGCGCAGCCCTATGTTTAACGTAAGTTTGCGGCTCACGCGCCAAGAGTCCTGTCCATAAAAGAAGAGTCGAGTCTGACGCAATCCTGGCTGATAGTTCAGGCCAGTGAAGTAGCGGGAGAACGCACCGGGCACACCGAAGAAAAGCGAAGCAATGCCCGCACCCGTTGGACCATCGGGAACATTCCCCGTGAGTGGGTCCTGAGCATCTACGTCGGCGCTCCCGGTTGCACCTTCAGAGAATGAGATTTCGCCCGAGCGGTGCGCATCGCTAGGGATACGCTGTTGCTGCGCCCGGCGGATATCTACGCCCCAGGCGAACGTGTGATTCCCGTGTGTCATCGTCCAATTATTGACCCATTGGAAGTGATTCTCGGTTTCCTTCAACGGGCAATTGCATTGGTTGACTCCGAGCGCGTACCCGAAGCTGAAACCCCCGTTGCCGTTGACGTAGAAGGCGGGCATCCCGCTGGTTTCGGTAGTCCCGAGATTCAATCCCGGAATTCCAGCATCAGTGGCTGGGGTGGTTCCGACGCCGTTCGGATATACACGGATGCGGTAGCGATAAAATCCGAAGCGGAAATCAGTAACGATGTTTGTGCTTAGAGTGTAGGTAGCTCCAAATGCAATGCTCTGGTTACGGGCGGGAGCATTTCCGGCGAAGAAGATTCCGTTTAGTCCGGGACCACCGGCTTCTACGCCATATGCACCGGGGGCGAAGTGGCTGAAGTCGGCAAGGGTGTAGCGTCCGAAGAAGTGCAGCCGGTCTGAAAAGTTGTAGTCGACACGCGTGTCAAACTGATCACTGTTGAACTGTTCGCTTCCCGTCGCCGTGTAGTTGCCAGAAATGGAACTGTCGTCCTGCGGCATCGGCAAGTTCGAAAGTAGTTTAGTCACCGATCCTGGAACCGCAGGCAGCACATTCACCTGGCCTCCGGTCGAGACGGCCAACCGGCCAGTTCCGTCGGGATTACCCGTGGTGGGGTCGAAGACAAGTCCAACGCGAGCTGGTGTAGTACCACCCTCTGTAGTACCGACCATGAAGGGACTAGCACACGGGTCGGACTGGCTGCTCTTGTCGCTGCAGATGTAATCGCCAAGCAGCGCTTGAAAATTCCCAGCCCGCTCAGCGGAGTTTGGAACGGTGGTCTGAACGGACGCGGCGCGCCTCCGGCGTGTGCCCTGGAAGTCGCCAAAGAAGAAGACTTTGTTCTTCACAATCGGGCCGCCGAATGAGCCGCCAAATTGGTTCCAGCGAAGTGGAAGCAATTGTCCTGAAGTCCAGTCCTTGGCGTTGAAATAATCATTGCGAAGGTATTCGAACGCCGAACCGTGAAGGTTGTTTGTGCCCGATTTCGTTGTCGCCTGCATCAGCGCTCCAGCGACCGAACCGAATTGGGCATCGTAGTTGCTGGTAGTCACTTTGAATTCCTGCAGCGAGTCGATGTTCGGATTGACGACGGCAATACCCAGAATCGAGCTATTGTTCTCAGTTCCATCCAAAAGGAATCCATTCGAAGTGAACTGCTGGCCGTTGGCGTCGATCTGATAACCGCCTTGCGGATTTTCGGAAGACGCATGTTGCCAGTCGTTAATCTGTGTGCCCGGCGTGATCAGCATCGTAAACGTCAAATTGCGATTCAGAATGGGCAGATTGCCGAGTTCCTCTGTGCTCAACGTAGTGCTCACATCCGCTCGGTCCACCTTCAACAACGGCGTCTCTCCGGTGACCGTAACCTGTGTCGATTCACCGCGAACACCTAAGGGAGCATCGACTCGGGTGGAGGCATCGATCTGTACTTCTGCCGTCGCTTCAAAAGCCGCAAATCCGGCGGCATTGATGCTGATTTTGTAGTGGCCCGCAAGCAGGTGAGTCTGCTCATAATTGCCACTAGTGTTGCTCACCGTTTTATATGCCGTGCCGCGATCAACATCCGTAATAGTCACATCGGCATTGGCTACCGCTGCGCCGCTGGAGTCGGTCACGGTGCCGCTGATGTTGCCGTAGACAGCCTGGCCGAATGAGAAGTGGGAAAGCATTGCCAATAAGAAGCAGGAGAAAGCGATTATTTTGAATCGTTTCACGTAAACCTCGCCAAGATGCGACCGAGCCTGACTTTCGACTTTCCTGGCTGCTGGTCTTATATAGGTTGAAGGCAAAAGTCTGAACTTAGGGCGGGGCGATGGTCAAGGAAAAAACGACACAAAACGAAGCAATCTGGAAGGATCTGATCGCGATCAGTGTTCAGCTTTTTCTGGCACGGCAAATGATACGTAAACGCCTCCGGAGCCCCACTTCGGGTCCTTCCCTCCTCCGGCTGCGATTGCGACGTACTGCCGTCCATCAACCGAGTACGTAACGGGTGTTGCATTACCGGCAAAGGGCAAAGTGGTTTCCCAAAGAAGTTCCCCGGTGGCTTTGTCATATGCGCGGAATTTGCGGTCGTAGTTCGTGGCGCCGATGAAGAGGAGGCCACCGGCGGTCACAACGGGACCTCCATAGTTCTCCGATCCCGTGTTCTTCATCCCCTGCGCGGCGAGTTCCGGATAATCACCGAAATTTATTTTCCATTTGTACTGGCCGGTGTTCAGATCAATCGCATTGAGAGTTCCCCATGGTGGGGCGATTGCAGGATAACCATCAGGGTCGAGAAACCGTCGGTAGCCGGTGATCCTGTATTTCATCCCGGGTAGCGGTGCACCGGAGCTCGATAGCTCCTTGTTCTCACCGGTGAGCAAGAACTCGACTAGTCCATTAAGTTGGTCCTCATAAAGGTTCGGGAATCCGGGCATGCGGCCTTTACCGCCGCGGATCGTGGTGGCGATATCCGCTGGACTCCTGCGATCACCAATGCCAACCAGTGCAGGAATATCTGGCGGTGCACCGTGCATATCCTGACCGTGACAAACTGCGCATTGGCTTAGGTAGATCGCCTTCGCGCCGCGCTCTCCATGGTCCTCAAAGAGCGATGCCGTCCAAGCCATCTCGTTGGAGTTCACATAAATGATGTTGGTTTCGGGATCCACTGCTGGCCCCCCCCACTCTGCGGCTCCATCGAACCCGGGGAAAACCATGGTTTCAGTTCCCACGCGAAACGGCACATACTGCCCTTCGTGGATCGAAGCGCGGAAGGTCTCTAATGCCCATTGATGAGCCCCAGGGGTGCGCGTCGTGAGCATATCTTCCGACAGGTTTTGTCGGGCAAAGGGAGCAGGCGATGTGGGTAATCCCTGCTCTGCCGCCGATGATTCGCCCGGAATTGTACTCGATGGATACTTCCGGTATTCGATTGGGGTCAAAAGTTCCCCTGTTGATCGATTGAAGATGTAGAGGAAGCCTTGCTTACTGGTTTGGACAAGCGCTTCCACCGGTTTCCCGCGGCGATTCAGAGTTACCAGCACAGGCGCTGAAGGAAAGTCGCGATCCCACAGATCGTGCCGGACCGCTTGGAAATGCCAGATCCTTTGCCCTGTTTCGGCGTCTAGTGCGAGTTCGCAGTTGGCGAACAGATCGTCGCCGATGCGGTCGCCACCATAAAAATCAAATGCTGCCGAGCCGGTAGGAATATAAACAATGCCGCGCTGCGCGTCGAGCGCCATTCCGGCCCAATTATTTGCCGCACCACTCGTCTTCCATGCTTCTTTCGGCCAAGTGTCGTAACCGAACTCGCCGGGGTGCGGGATCGTATGAAAAGACCAGCGTAGTTTACCCGTGCGGACCTCGTAGGCACGAATGTCACCCGGGGGGGCGGGAAGCGTTTCAGGATTACGCCCGCCGACAATGATGAGATCTTTGTAGACAATGCCCGGACTAGTCAGTGCAATTGATTGATAGCGAGGCTCGCGCCCGAGATTCTCCTGAAGATCGACGCGGCCATTCATTCCGAAAGTTGGAATCGGTTTGCCAGTGTTCGCGTCAAGGGCGTAGAGGAAATTCATTACACCGACGAGAATCCGCTTATCGTCGCCATTCGACCAGTACGCGAGTCCGCGATCAGGCTGCATGCCTTTAATTCCGGAATCAAAGTTCCAAAGCAACTTGCCCGTGGCAGCATCTACGGCAAAGATTTTCTGAGTAGGGCTGATTCCGTACAGCACACGACCGACAACGAGTGGACTGGTCTGCATTCCGCCCTTCTCGCCGGTGTCATACGACCATGCAAGCTGCAACTGCTTGACGTTCGAGCGATTGATCTGGGCCAGCGAAGAATAGTGCAGGTTGGCCGGCGATCCGTTCCAAACGGGCCAATCCTGCGAACCGGCAACCATTTGGGGATGCGCGACCGCGATATGCACGCGGGAAAAAACTGCGATGGAAATTGTGAGTAGAAGTAAGAAAAACCAGGCCCGAAAACGCATCCGCACACTTTATCGGGTTTCGGCCCTCAATTCAAAGTGTGTGCTTCAGGACCACCAAGCCGCCGCCGGCTGCTCGCGAATCATGATGCTGTTGAGAAAGCTCGCCGCCTTCGTCAGACCTTCACCAGGTGACATCAGGCTGTCTTCGTGTTCAATCGACAGGACTGAATCGTAGCCTACGAGTCGCAACGTGGAAATGAATTCACTCCACCACTCCGCTCCATGACCATAGCCACACGTGCGGAAGATCCAGCTTCGGTCCTTCTCCTGAGTGTAAGGCTTTGTATCAAGTACTCCAGTCCGCACCATATTCGCTGGATAAAGCTGAGTATCCTTGGCATGAACGTGGAAAATTGCGTTGCCCAGTACACGGATCGCATCGATCGGATTGATACTCTGCCAAAACAGATGACTCGGGTCGTAGTTGCAACCTACATTGTCTCCCGCGATCGAACGCAGCCGGAGCAGAGTCTCGGGATTGTAGGCGACGAATCCCGGATGCATCTCGACTGCAATCTTCACGCCGTGATCGCGGGCGAACTTCGCGTGCTCCACCCAGTAGGGTGTAACAACTTCATTCCACTGCCAATCGAGGGCGCTCCGAAAATCCGGAGGCCATGGACAAGTAATCCAGTTGGGCGTTTTGGAAGTCGGCGAATCTCCCGGACAGCCCGAAAAGTCCACCATCGTTGATACGCCCAGTTTCTCAGCCAGAAGAATGGTTTTACGGCTTACGTCTCGATGCGCATTCCCGATGGACTCGTCGGGATGGAGCGCATTTCCATGGCAGCTCAAGGCGCTGATGGTAAACCCATGGTCGGCAATGATTTTCTTGAAGTCCGATAAAGCCGAAGGCTTGTCGAGCATCGAGAGCTTACAATGGGCATCGCCAACGTAGTTTCCCGTGGGCAGTTCGACAGTATCGATGTGGAGGCCGGAGAGCCTCTTGACAACCGCTTCCAGCGGAAACTGCGAGAGTAGTGGAGTAAAGACCCCAACGCGCATAGGATCGTTCCCTCAGAAAAGATCGCGTCATTGTATCGCAGCTTAACTGTGGTATTTTTACGACAATTACTTTTTCGGTGGATGCCTTCAGGCCGGGCATTTCGGCTCTTGTGCCGGAAAATTGATTTGTGGGGGAGACTACTTGCGACCAGTTCAATGGACTCTATTTCTCTTGCTTTGCCTTTGCGTATCGATCAATTCCATTTCAGCCCAGAATCAAGTCGCCGTAGATCCCTCTCTGCCTCCCCCGCCACATGAGAAGAAGATTCACCTTAAGCACATCCTTGTTGTCGGCCAAACGAAAGGGTTCGAGCACGACTCGGTTTCAGCCGCGATGGTGGCGATCTACAACATGGGCCGCGAAACGGGTCTTTGGGACGCGGTGCTGCGAACCGATACGGAGTTAATTACAAAGAAGACTCTGGATCGCAATGCCAAGAACCTTGATTACTTCGACGCACTCGTATTCACGAGCACAACCGGCGAGCTCGATCTTGACGACCAGCAAAAGAAAGACATGATGTCGTTCATCAAAGATGACGGCAAGGGGTTCGTGGGCGTTCACGCCGCACTCGATACGAACTACAAGTGGCCAGAGTATGGCGAGATGATCGGCGGATGGTTTGACCAGCATCCCTGGATGACGTTCAATGCACCAATCATCAATGAAGATCCGAGTTTTCCGGCAGTCAGGCACCTTCCGGCTGCGTTCCTCAAGACCGATGAGATCTATCAACCAAAGGATTGGTCACGCGACAAAGTTCACGTCCTATTGAGTCTTGATCCAAACAAGCTGAACTACACCAATAACCCTCGGATTCATCGGACGGATCATGATTTCGCCGTCGCGTGGGACAAGATGTACGGCAAAGGCCGCGTGTTTTACTCAACTCTCGGCCATACCGAAGAGGCCTGGAGCGATCCGGACATCCGGAAGATGTATTTCGAAGCGATCAGGTGGGTGCTCGGAATGACAGAGGGCAGCACCGCTCCGCACGCTCGCCCGCAAACGTCCAATCAATGATGATTGAAGACTCCATGAACCCTCAGCATCTTGGGCTGCGACTCGCGCTGCTCATTGCAACCAGCGCTGTTATCGCGACGAGTGTCTCCGCCCAGACGATGTCAGCGAAACCTCGCTCCCGCAGCACTGTGAAAACGAGTACATCAGCGACTGCCAAAATCTATCCTGCCGATTTGGTTCAGAAAGGTGGGGCCGTCTTTCGCCAGAATTGTTCTTTTTGCCATGGGCGCGATGCGGGCGGTGGTGAAAGCGGCCCCGATCTTACGCGATCCAAGCTCGTGAGTTCGGACACCGACGGTGAGAAGATTGCTCCCATAGTACGGAACGGACGCCCAGACAAAGGCATGCCGCACTTCGAACTCTCCGAAGATGACATCCAGAGTCTGGTAGCCTTCATCCACACGCAGCGTAACAAACTGCTAACCGGCGGCTCGCGTCCGGGAGGTCGAAAGGGAGTAGATCCTTCGGACTTGCAAACGGGCAACGCGGAAGCAGGCAAGCAGTATTTCAACGGAGCGGGCGGTTGCTCGAACTGCCACTCGCCAACAGGTGATCTGGCGGGTATCGCCAGCCGCTACCAAGGGCTGCAACTCGAAGAGCGCATGCTCTATCCCAAGCACGCCAAATCCAAGGTCACAGTTACTCTTCCATCAGGCGAATCGATTCCGGGCACTTTGGAATATCTGGACGAGTTCACGGTCGGCCTTTTCGACTCGAGCAATACATACCGCTCTTGGCGAACGAGCGACGTTCAGTTCAAGGTTGATTCGCCTCAGGATGCGCACGTGGTGCAGTTTGAGAAATACACCGATGACGACGTCCACAATTTGATGGCATATCTGCAAACACTGCGTTAGCTGGAGTGCTGTGCTGATCACCGGTGGGAGTTCTATCCGAACATGAGTCTCTTGCGATCTGTTGTCTTACTCGCTATGTGTGCACTGGCATGGGGAATGCCGATCCGAGGTTTGGCGCAAGGTGCGACTGAGCAGATGCTCGTGCATCCGCCGTCCGACAGTTGGCCTGGATATCATGGCGACTACTCTGGACGACGGCACTCGTCTCTCTCGCAAATTACACCCGAGAATGTCAGAAACCTGTCTCTGGCGTGGGCCTTCCAGACAAATCAAGCCGCGCTGATCAAGTCTTCGCCCCTGCTTGTCGACGGAATTCTCTATTTCACCGTCCCGGAGAATGTATGGGCTGTTGACGCCCGTTCCGGACACCAGATTTGGCACTACACTCATCCCAAAAGCGAAGGCGTGCATATCGGTCACCGCGGCGTCGCCATGTACAAGGGATATCTTTATTTCCTCACGCCAGACGCACATCTTCTCTCGCTCAACGCAAAGGATGGAAGCGTGCGTTGGAACGTGCAGGTCGCAGATGTGAAAAAGGGATACTGGACATCAATGGCACCGCTGGTCGTGCGCAATCATGTGATCGTCGGATTGTCAGGCGACTTTGACAATCTGAGCGGATATTTGCGTTCCCTCGACCCAGAGACAGGCGCCACGCAATGGCAGTGGGACTCAACGCCACCGCCGGGAACTCCGAACCAGACGACGGGCGGCATGACGTGGATGACTGGCACCTACGATCCGGACCTGAATCTTCTCTATTGGGGAACGGGAAATCCTACGCCCGTTTTGAACGGATCGACGCGGCCTGGCGACGATTTGTATACCTGCTCGATCGTTGCTCTTAACCCAGACACTGGAAAGCTTTCCTGGGCATTTTCTGTGTCGCCACACGATACGCATGATTGGGACGCAGTCGAGACTCCGGTGCTGGTCGACGGAGATTTCCACGGTCAGCCGAAGAAGATGCTGATGCAGACCTCCCGCAACGGGTACTTTTTCGTTCTCGATCGCACAAATGGAAAAAACCTGCTTAGCGCAACCTACGGGCCACTCAACTGGTCGCTCGGTGTCGATAAGGAAGGCCGTCCGATACCGAATCCAAAGAAAGAACCCGCACCCGACGGGCGATTGATCGCCCCCGATGAAGGTGGCCTGACAAACTATCGCTCACCGAGTTTCGACACGAAGAACGGGTTGTTCATCGTCGATGCTCATCCCAGTTGGAGTATTTACTTCGCGAAGCCTGCCGATGGAACCTATGGCTGGGCTGGAGCCGACTACGACGTGTGGGGCAAAGGAGTACTCGAAGCGATCGACTATCAGACGGGGAAGCTTCGCTGGACGCATCAATTGGGACCTTACGGATCAGGCGCAGGCGTGCTTACCACGGACTCAGGAATTACATTCACTGGCGATGCAATGGGCAACTTCCTCGCAATCGACTCCAGCAACGGCAAGACGCTCTGGCACTCAGGATCAGGCGCAGAAATCGCTAGTTCACCGACCAGCTATGAATTGGATGGACGCCAATACGTGCTCATGAGCAGCGGGAGCGTTCTGTTCGCTTGGGCACTCCCGGAGCGTTAACGCGGGGGACCGATTATCGTGCCGCGCGGGAACCGCGATCGAGTTCCGCAAGCACATTTTGCAGCCTCTGCTTCTGATATGGTTCAGCGTCGGCCCGTGAATAGACTGGGATTGCAGACTGAACATTCTTCTGGGCCGTGGCATAGTCACCTCGCCGGAGAGCGATCTCAGCCCGGCTCAAGTCGACCGTCGCCGCCCAATCGGGAACCCCCACCAACTGCGCAACGGGTTTCGGATCGATGCTGTCGAGCAACTTCGACGCCTCATCCAGATGATTGCGCGCGATGAGGCAATCGGCGAGCGCGTCGGCTGTAGCTCCAGTAAGCCCGGCATGATCTCCAAATGCCTGCTTTGCCGTATCGTAGGCGCTTCGTAAGTTAGCTTCCCCATCGGACAAGCGCCCTGAGCGGCACTGCGCGGTTGCGGCATCAGCCAGTGATGCAATGGAGAAGAAAGCTGATGGACCCTGTTTTCTTACAGCCAATTCGTGCAGTGATAAACCGTCGCGAATCGCATCATCCCAGCGCCCGAGCGTTCCCTCACATTGCGCCTGTGTGGCGAGCACTTGCATGGAGAGTTCATGTTCGCGGCCGAGCTTCGCGACAAAACTGGGATAAATCTGTTTGGTCTCGTCGACAGCCTCTGCGTTCTTATTCTGAATCATGAAGGCTTGCGCCAAGTTGAGTCGAACCCGGAGAACATCTGGACTATCAGGCCCGCTGGTGCGGGTATACGCGGAGATCAATTCGCGAAAGAGTTTTTCAGCCTCCACGCCGTTGCCTAATCGGATGTTTGAGAAGGCGAGCCGCTGCTTGAAGGCGAGACGAGTACTCTCGTCGATGTCGGGAACATTCGCAGCCAACTCCGACGCGGCTTGGAAATTCTGCCTGGCACCTTGCGCATTGTTGTCAATCAGCGCGATCATGCCCCGGGCGTTCGAAAGCCACACCTGTAGATCGCTGCGGAGGTGCGGAAGCTTCCCAAGCTTGGCTTCCTGAGCCACGAGAATCGCCTTCGCTTGATCCAGAGTCCCGCCTTGATAGCTGCGCGCTTCCAATGCGGCGCGTTGCAGCTCGACGATGATCGCCTCTTGCGACAGGTTGCCATCCGCTTGCATGAATAATTCTTCGGCGCGCTTGTACTCCTTCCGTGCATCCGGATAATCAGTCCGAAGATCAAGGGCTCGGGCAATTGTTTGATGAAGTTGACCAGCGATCATGGGCTCATTAGCAAACTGGCGATCGATAGCCGAGGATGCCTCCTTCACAGCGTCGAGCAGAGTTTCATCCGCCTTGCCGCTATTAAATGGATTGCTTCGGCCAAGGAGATCATTGGCAAGGAAACGGTTCACGGCATTCGCGATGTCGGTCTGGCGATCTGCGATTTTGCGCTCCGCCACCGCTCGGCGGTACAGAAGCAGGCTGGCCCCCAAACCCAATAAAAGTGCACCAATCGCTGCGGCAACCCACGGCCGCCTCGCGCGCGCGGCAGAGAGCTTCTTTTCCGCGGCCAGGGCGCGCTGTTCGGCTTGCTGCACCCGGTCGCGTTCAATTCTTCGGCTTTCCAGAGTCTCGAGACGCTGGACCAGTTCGGCAGCGCTTTTCAAACGTCGAACAGGATCTCCGCATGCGGCCGTTGCAATGTCTTCTCGAAGAAGTGGATCCGAGACATCAGCTTCCCAACCCGGAGAAAGCGGCTTTCGGAAATCCCCCACAAGCAACTGATAAAGAATGACCCCCAGCGCGTAAACGTCGGACGACGTCGTCGGCGAATGCCCACCCAGGACCTCGGGCGCCAGATAAGTGAGAGTACCCGTGAGAGTTGAATCAGCTGTGGCAGTTTGAGTGAATCCGAGATTGGTAATTCCGAGGGCGCGCAGCCGCGCTGGATCTGCGAGGGCGCCGCTGCCGAAATCGGCAACCTTGATCTGCCACGAATTTTCTGTTCCGCAGTCCGGTTTTTGCGAACTGACTAGTACGTTGGCCGGTTTCAGGTCTTTATGAAGGACTCCAACTTCATGAGCGGCAGAGACCGCTTTCGCAATGTCCATCAGAATGCGCAACCTCGATGTCAGCGGAACGTTCAGCAGTCCCCTTTGAGACTCAGCCCACTCGGCAAGGTTCAGGCCGCCGTATTCGCTTTCCAGGAAAAATGGAGGCGAGTCGAAATTCCACTCCAGCACGCGAACAAAATCGGGACGGTCCCCGAGTGACTCATGGAGGAAGCGGGCCAGGGTCACCTCCCTTTTCAGCCCCTTGAGCTCGACCCCATCAGAAGCAAACTTAAAGACCCGGGCTTCATGAGTTTTGGGATTCTCCCCAATCCATACTTCGCTTGACCCGGCAAATTCGAGGGAGCGGGTCAGTCGCCATTGATCACGTCCAGGGACAGGGTCGCCAGCCTTCAGCCCCAATTCCGGCCATAACCCACCCGCCAAGGGCTTGCTTTGTACCGGGACCGCTAGCCGATAGCCGGTCCGCGGCACGGTGATGATGGTCAATTGATGTTCATCGCCGATCGCCTTGCGCAGCTTAGAAATTGCTGTGGCCAGAGATCCGTCTACGACCGCAGTGCCCGACCATACCGCCTCGAGCAATTCGTCCTTTGTCACGACCTCTCCCGCGTGCTGAAGAAGGTACGAAAGGACTTCCAGAGGTTTGGCCTCGAGATCGACGGAGTTTCCATTCACGCGCAACTCGCGACGCAACTCGTCGAACTCGCACGTTGCGAACTTCCAAAGGCGTGCAGACGGATCGCGGACTCCCTCGGCGGAATCGTTGCGAATCATAGATTTAGCTTTCTTTAGAGTTCTTTAGAACTCCGTCAGGACACAACACGGGGGAGTGTGCAAACTAGAGCCCCAACAGCACCTCGGGCGCTATAGCTCGGGTGCGGTTGCCACAGAAACCGCCCCGAGTATAGCAAAGATCGCGGTCGCACCCGAGGTCTGAGATTCCACAACCTAGCAGTCTGGGGGAAAAGATTCGCCCGAGGAGGCCTTATGAAAATCGCAAGCACATTGAATCTCAATCGCGTCCTGGCACTATCCGTCTTCGCTTTGGCCGGATTTTTCGCCGTAACAGCTGGCGCACAAACCTACACGAAGCTCTACACCTGGCCAGAGGACACCCGTAACGAAACGGGCATCGGGCTGGCCGGAATCATGACCCAAGGGCGGGATGGGAACATTTATGGAACCATCGGTGATGACAACAGCAACGCTGCCGGAAGCGCATTCAAGATGACGCCTTCGGGAACGTTCACACGGATTTACAGCTTCTGTTCGCTCGCCAAGTGCGCCGACGGCTCCGGCCCTTGGGGTGGACTGAGCCTGGGCAAGGACGGCAATCTTTATGGGACGACGACCGGGGGAGGATCATTCAATTCAGGCACCGCTTTCCAACTCACCCCATCCGGCGCACTAACCACAGTCTGGAACTTTGATAATGGTACCGATGGGGGCGTTCCGTGGTACCCACTCCTGCAAGGACTGGATGGCAACTTCTATGGGGTGAGCAACACGCAGTACAACGGCGACTACGGAGCGTTCGTCAAGCTGGTGCCCACAGCCACTCCACCATACAAGGAATCCGTTCTGATCGATTTCAACTACACGGACGGAAACGATCCAAATCTTCCTACCCAAGGCACCGACGGCAGCTTCTATGGATCCACATTTTCGGGTGGCACCAAGGGTCTGGGAGTCCTTTTCAAGTCCACCACGGCCGGTGTGGAAACGGTGTTACACAACTTCACCGGTTATTCAACTGACGGCGCCTATCCTATCGGGGCGCTGGTGCAGGGAAATGATGGCGCCTATTACGGAGTCACCTGGCAAGGTGGTTCGAGCAACCTGGGAAGCATTTTCAAAGTCACGTCCAATGGAACCTACACTCTCATTCACAATTTTGTCGGCAGGCCGAACGATGGCGCCTACCCCAGATCGGGGCTAATCCTCGGCAGTGATGGAAACTTTTACGGTACTACGCTGAACGGCGGAACGGTCAACGACGGCACGATCTACAAGGTCACGCCGTCGGGACAGGTTACCGTTCTGTACAATTTCTGCTCACAATCAAATTGCGCGGACGGATTCTCGCCGGTGATCCCGCTCCTCCAGCACACCAGCGGAAAATTCTACAGCAGCACGAGCGGCAACTCCCTGGGGGGCAGCTATTTCTACAGTCTTGATGTCGGGCTTGCTCCTTTCGTGAAGATCGTGAACTGGGCGGGAAAGGTTGGAACAACAGTCGAACTGCTCGGGCAAGGATTCACGGGCACGACCGGGGTGTCATTCGGCGGTGTGCCGGCGACGTTTAAGAATGTCGCTGACACTTATATGACGGCCACAGTTCCTCCGGGAGCTCTGTCGGGCACACTGACAGTCACAACTTTCACGGGTTCGATGGCGAGTAATCGCGCCTTCCTGGTCACGCCAGTGATTAGCGGCTTTAATCCTTCGGGCGGAAGCGTGGGCACGAAGGTCGTAATCACCGGAACAAGTCTTACTCAAACCAAGGGGGTAAGCATCGGCGGCAAGTCTGCTCCTTTCACAGTCAATTCTGACACTCAGGTCACTGCCACCGTGCCGGTGGGCGCGAGAACTGGAATGAAAATCGGAATCGCTACCGCGGGCGGCGTTGCATACTCTTCGGGCGTGTTCAATGTTGTCCCATCGATTACCAACTTCACGCCGACCAGCGGTCCTGTCGGTACGTCCGTCACAATTAACGGAAACAGTTTCACTGGGGCCACGGCAGTCAAATTCGGCGGGGTCGCAGCAACCAGCTACCAAGTGATCAATGATCAAGTCGTAGACGCACTCGTTCCATCCGGTGCGGTCACGGGTCCAATTTCCGTGACGACCCCGGGTGGTACGGGCACCAGCACCAGTAACTTCACTGTAACTCCTTAGGCAGAACTAATCAGAGCTGAGCCATGGCAGGCCGTCCGAATGTTCGGACGGCCTTTCCTCGACGAAGAGATGTTATCACCGAGCGCCCAGTCAAGATTTGTCTCCAGCAGCGGCCTTCGAGCGGCACTCACCGTTGCTCCGCCTTACGGACACAAAATTTCCTTCAGCAGTCCAGCGCTGGCTTCCTCCCAGAAGTCTTCAGACTCGTGGGTAGTGCTTTCTAAAGCTCGCAGATGACCCAGAATTCTTGAAAATCCATCAGGATGTATGAGAGGAATGCCTAGGCCGAATCGAACAAACTGATCGACGTAACCGTACGGAGAGGACTCGAGCCACTTGCAGAGAAAGCAGGGCACCTGGTGCAATGCGCAGTCCACCACAACCGTCGACAGTACAGTGATCCCAAACCAAGTCTTATCCAGCAGTGCTGGACTCAGCGGCTCATCCACGAAACGGACAATTTTTCTCAGATCCGTGCTGAGAAGTCGTTCCACGATCCTTGACCGTTCCGTTACGCTCTCGGACGGGTGCAGCTTGACGATCAACTCTCGCCCTTCTCTGGCCGCCAACTCCGCAATGGGACGTAGCACATCGGCATACACCGCTGTCGCTCTGCCGCCCGTTGCCTCATAAGGCTCAGAAAAGAAGACTACAAACGGCCTATCGCCCGGCGTACGCGAGCGTTCACGCTCAGTTACAGTGAGAGAGGGTGCGCCAACAACGATTTTCTCAGGAGGAACTCCGCACAAACGGGTGAGATAGTCCCGCTCCATCCTCCCTTTGGCGAGGACCACGTCGGCTTGGCACTCCTTAACCATGCAACGACCATCCAGCGCGCCATGATGACAAGAAATGGTACGTATTCGCCGCTCTCGAGCAAGAAGAACAGGAATATGGGTGAACGGATTACTATCATCGGCACACAGCACAGCCTTCACTGGCTCAGAATCCAAAACGTTGAGCCACGCGTCGCGAATCCCGAGGCCGTGGGCAAAGTAGTACTGGAAAACTCCGAAGCTGTCGCATCTGGAGATGATTTTGAACTCCGGCACATCCTCGAGCTCCTTGCGTAACCCGTCCCACGACAACAGGAGGCTTTTGCGCTCTGCTTTTCTTTCAGAAGAGCGATCGGTGGCATACGATGACAGCCATGCGGCTGCAACATTTTCCGGCAGATGAGATAGCCATCCACTCCGTCGGGTCGCAACCAACAGAAAATTCAAGTCGGGAACGCTTCTTGCGTATGCTGCATCCGTGCGCGATACGTTAACGTACGCAGTTGGCAATAAAACGACATCGTTTCTCTGAGCTCTCGGCCGGCGACCGAGACGGCGTCGAAAATCGTAACTCGCGTCCGTCTTGTCCCAGAAAATGTCGATTGACTGCCTAAATGGAAGCCTGCGGAATGTTTCGAGGTAGTGAAGCGCACCCTTGGGTCGATGCCGGGCTGCGAAGACTCTAACCTCGTTCCCCAGAATCTCCCGTAGAGCTTGGGAATGAAATCCCGGAGCTGAAATCCAAACTTCATCATCCTTCGCGATCGTCTTTGCAAGATCCTCAAGGAGTATCGTTGCTTCGATTTGCTGGTGAACGAGAATTGCAAGCAACGCCCACCAGTCGAGCCCGACGCAGTCGCGAAGCTTGTTCTTGCCTAACGCTAGCAGTTCACGAGCTCGCCGGATCTCCTGGTAGTCCCTTCTGAATTCATCGAGGGACCCGACTGGGCATCCAAAATGCGAAGTTGCCTCTTCGTACGCGGAAATTCCACCACGCCCCAAGTCCACGATACGGTCCCACTTCGAATCAGTCCAAGGACCTGCCATCAGAGCGTCTTCTGGCCGGATCAGCAGGATTCTCATGGGAGATTTGGTTTGAACGAGCGGTTCCCGGTGCAACAATCAAATGCACTATCCCGCACGCGGCACGAACTTGTGCTCGGAGTTGGATCTAGCGATCGTCAATTATAGCGGACCGATCGAAATCGCCAGATTCCAAACCTTGAGGGTAGGCAGGCATAGGAGGTCAGATGCTTCGACAAAACCTACCTCCGGTGAACGAACACTTTTCCGATCTCATGTGTGTAGACAATCCCATCCGGGTCTTCCAGGCAGATTCGAAAGCGCAGTTTCGTTCCGGGCATAATGCCGAGCTTTGCTGGTGCGAATCGCAGGCATGACTTCCCATTCGATTTTTTTGACAAGCCCTTCAAAGGCAATGGTCCAAAGTTGGAATTAGTACCCGGACTGAACTCGACCGCTTTGACCGTGACCCGGGTGTTGCCGCGTAGTGCGACGGTCCAAGCCAGGGTGATCGACTTTCCATCTGTGAATTCAAACTCCGTCAGCCACGGGCCTCGACCATTCGTCAGGGGATGGAATACGCCTTGCGTGGGAGCAAAGTAACCTTTCGTATAAATCGAGCCGGTGCCCTGAGGCGAAAAATACATATCGTACGGTTGATCGTTGAGCAGCTCGGTTGTCCAGGTTTTGCCGCCATTCTGGGTGTAACCGATCAAGCCCTGCGGATCTCCCTCAGCCCCGCCGGACAGCGTCCCGATGGCCCATCCCGTGTTCTTGTTTGCAAACAGGATTTTGGTGAAGCTGTATCCGTCTCCGTACTCAACTTGCGGAATTCTGGGCTTGCCCGTGTAGTCCTTACCCCGAATCGCCTTGCCTGGATTAAAAGGAGGCACAGCGTTTTGTGTGGCCCATGTCTTTCCGCCGTCTTTCGTCACAACAATGGTGCCCGCTTGTGTGGTGTACCAGCCGGTGGTCGCGTCCAGAAAAAATATTGCCGTTGCCGCGGGACCACTCGGTCCGGGACAAAGCTCCCACGTACGGCCCCCATCAAGAGTATGAAAAAGTTGATTTTGACCAATCGCCCAACCCGTATTGGCGTCGAGAAAAAGCACTGAGCCCAAATAGAGCTCGGCGCTGGTTTGAGGAGGCTGCCAATTTTGCCCACCGTCTGTAGTTGTCATTACGCCGTTATAGCGGGATGCCCAGCCGTGATTGCGATCCAGAAAGAAGATCGAGAGAATGGGCAGCGTCTGATTTGTTTTCTGCACATGCCATGTGCTGCCGCCATCGGTGGATGCTGCAATGTCTCCTTGCTTTGTAGCTGCCCAGCCGTGGGACGCATCCACAAAAAAGAAGGGCCGCCGTGGCACGTCATCGCCTACCGCCTGCCACGTCTTGCCGTCAGTCGTTTTGTACATCGCATCATTGCTTGCTGCCCACCCGGTCTTGGCGTCCACAAATTGAGTCTGATAAAAGTTGACGTCGGCCGGCTTAGGAACTGAAGTCCAGGTCTTTCCTCCATCACTGGTCGCCAATAAAGCGAGTCCCCAGCTGGTCGGAATCCAACCGGTGTTGCGATCAAGGAATTGGATTGACATGGGGTCGCCCACAACACCAAGATCCTGTGCGATCCAGGTCTTTCCTCCGTCGCAAGTGGACAGCAGGGTCTGTTCACCCGCAGCCCAGCCCGTGTTTTGGTCGATAAAGAAAACAGCGCCCAGTTTCGGGTTTTGATTTGCCCACTGGACCTTGATGGGAACATCTGCTGGCGGAGAGGAAATCTTTACGACTTGAGGACGCATACCTTCACCTCGGGAGACATAGGGCGCGCTCACATGGTGAACGTACGATACAACTTGAACTTTTGCCGCGCAAGATAAGCGAGGGGAGACGGAGGATTACTAGAGGTCGAGATCTTTCTCAATTGCAAGACTGGCGGAGGGAGTTCGTCTCTCTGTGAGAATTTTCGCAGTGTGTCCGCGAGAGGGCAGGTCTCGACGCTCGCCATATCGCCCCCTCAAATGGAAGCGGGCCTCCAGTCATTCCTCGCCGTCAACATTAATTGCTCGACCATATAGTCAGAATCAAAATCAAGGATATTGGGAAAAACTTCATGGCTGAACGACTCACTCGGAAGGCTCTTTATGATCTGGTTTGGTCTGAACCAATGATGACCCTCGCGACGCGGTTTGGGATTTCCGACATTGCACTCAAGAAGACATGCGCGCGTGCAGGCGTCCCCACGCCTGAGCGAGGCTATTGGGCCAAGAAAGATGCCGGGAAGGAAGTCATTCAACTGCTGGTTCGGACTTCGCCCGGTATTGTTTTGGTGCTCGTAGTATGGGTCCAATTCGATATGTTTCCCCATTGGGAACAGACATCCTGCATAGATCGCGGTCTCACTCCATTTCCTGTATCGACTTTGATAAAAAAATTCCACGCTGAGATAAGGCGCGGGGTGATATGAGTGAATCGCAATGCGCCTCTCGATTTGAAACAAGTTGCGATAGCGCCAACGAAAGCTGCCACTCGTCCAGTCCAAGTCTCCGCGATTGCGGTCCGACACCAGGAATCCTGCCTTCGATCTCCGTCTGCTTCCACTCCTGCCACAGTCGATCTAGGAGCCAGCGTAGACGAGGGTTCAGGTTCTGCTCGGAGTCAGTGGGCTGGATCTCGAGACAGAATCTCCTCCGGTCGAGGCGGAGCTTTTTTCTTGACATCCCTTTTTATAGAACTCGTTCAGGTCACCAACAGCGCTTTCCGCGCTCCAACCGGGGGCCGGATGCTTCTACTTATTAGCCTCCGGCAGACTCCAGGCAAAGAGCACTCCGCCCGCGCCGGTCAGAACGTATTGCCGGCCATCCAGTTCATAGGTAATCGGAGAACTCGCGATCTCGCCTCCGGTGCCTGCGTGCCACAGAGTTTTCCCATCGCTGGTATCGAGGGCAAGAGCGTTGCCGGAGGAGTCGCCGGTGAACGTGACGCCTGAATCCGTTGTCAACACGCCGGCAGAAGCGCCCTCCCCGATATCGTGACTCCAGCGAATTTTTCCCGTCTGGTAATCGATGGCTTTGATGATGCCTTTGCCCCAGAGTCCGTAGTCCGCCCCAGCCCAACCATAAGAGCCGTCGGCGGGCTTGGCAAAATAGAGAGAGTAACTTTCGCGCGCCGAAACGATAAACAATCCATTCCCGGGATCGAAACTTGGAGAGCGATAGTTGGTCATGCCACCTTCGTCGGGTGCGATCAGGCGTCCGTCAGGTGCCGGTTCTTTGTCCGGATTCGGAATCG
>Ga0335082_10000030_pt1 | contig 140198 bp, 119 predicted proteins | sample Lox_Sample_41_FD_206718 | JGI IMG/M metagenome (GOLD analysis project Ga0335082, IMG submission 206718) | Soil microbial communities from Loxahatchee National Wildlife Refuge, Florida, United States - Lox_Sample_4.1 | ecosystem: Environmental > Terrestrial > Soil > Wetlands | place: USA... | reverse complement strand
GAATTGGCCAGCAAGGTAACCAGCGTAACAAGAATCGTGACATTGACCAGCAGAGGCATGTCACGCGCGAGAGCCGCCTGCCAGGCGAGCTGTCCGATACCAGGCAGACCGCACAAGGCTTCGACCGGAATGCATGCGCCGAGGGCAATGCTCACCGTGATGCCCGCCAGCGCGACTATCGGCGGCCCCATGACCGGCAGGGCGTGCCAGATCAGGATCCGCAGTTCCCCCAAGCCGCGTGCGCGCGCCGCGAGGATGTGGGGCATCGCATATGCTTTGGCCAACAGGTTCCGTGAATAGCGATAGGTCTTAGGGAATACGATCAGGGCGACAGCAAGATAGCCGGGCGCATTGAAAATCACCGACAACAGCGCCAGCACTGCGGCTGGAATACAAAGAAAAACGCCGCTGACGGTCGTGCCGAGGATCTCGCAGGCGGACACGCGTGCCAGCGTAACGATGGACGCCAGGGCCATCGCCAACAACCATCCGAGCAGGAGGCCGAAGCCGGCGATGCGCGCGGTCACCATCCACCGCTCTCGCAGCAGGTTCTGGATCGGCTGATTCAGGGCATGCGATACGCCAAGTTCGCCGCGCAGCGCTCCGCGGAGATAGCTCGCGTAAAAGCGCAGAACGTTCTGTTCCCCGCCGTGCGACGCACGCAGGGCGCGCACGCTCTCTGCGCTGAGGTTGGGGTCCAGTTGATGCTCGTCGGTATCGAAGCCGGGAGCGAGACGAACCAAGGTGGCGGAGATCAACCCGCCCAGCAAAACGATGCCGGCGATGCTGAGCAAGTGGCGCGTGATTCTCCACAGCATGGCGGAGTCCTAGTTCACCGAAGCGCCTCGCGCCCGGGTGTTGGGCGGCGGCGACTCGCGTTCGATGTCGGCATGGTGAATCTGTTTCATGGAGTACATGCGGCGGTCGGCTTCAGCGAGCAACCGTTCGACGTCGAAGCCATCCTCCGGGCAAAACGCCGTGCCCACACTGAGCGAGATCAGGTTCCTTCCCGAAATCTTGTGCCCGGCAAGAATGGCCAGTTGATTCAGGCGGCTCGCTTTTTCGTCGGCGGCTTCACGGTTCAGGCCCGGCGCAACGATGACAAATTCGTCGCCGCCCATGCGGGCGACATAGTCGTACCCGCGGCAGATTTCCTTCAAATGCCCCGCAAACTCGCGCAGCAGCTTGTCGCCTTCGAGGTGGCCGAAGAGGTCGTTGATCTGCTTGAAATTGTCCATATCGCACACCATGACGGCCAGTGCAGTGCCGGTGCGGCGGCAGCGCGCCAGTTCGCGCGCCAGATGGACAAACAGCGAGCGGGCATTGGGCAGGCCGGTGAGATAGTCGGTGGTCGCCGAGCTTTCGGCCTGCTGATATTTCAGGGCGTTCTCAACCGAGAGCGAAATCTTGGAACTGATCGCGAGCAGAATGCGCAGATGATCGGCGGTGAAGGCGTCGCGTTCGGCACGATACATCGCCAGCACGCCGACCACGCCATTCAATCCCTTCAGTGGAACGGCGAGGGCGGAACGGAGCGTCGTGTATTTCTCGGGATCGGCCACATATCCGGACTCGAGATGCGGGTTGGCGTTCATGATCGGCTTGCGATTTTCCGCAACCCAGCCGCACAAGCCCTCGCCCGTGCGAATGTTCAGCGAGGAGAGCAGGCGGAAGTTGTCGCCGCTGACCAGTTCGGGCACGAGACGCCCGTTCTTGAAGAGAAAGACAGCCATCGAATCGTAAGGAATCAACTTGCGGAGTCGCATCGACAGCACCGATAACGTCTCGCCCAGGCTCAGCGAGTTGCCCAGATCCTGGCTGAGTTCGAACATCGTCTGGGCTTCCTGGCGCGCCGATGCGATCGAGGACAGGAAGTCGGAATCGCCCCCGGCCACGGAGATGACTTCGGGATCTTCGAATCCGTCGGCCGGCGCAGCTCCCTTTTCAACCCGAATCTCTGCCGACAGAGCGGTCACTGTCGTGGGGTGCGTTTGCACCATGCTTTCCAGTTCGAGGTAACGGCGTTTCAGAATCCGGATCACCCGCGGATCGAAGGCAGTGCCTGACATTTCCGCGACTTTTTCCATGGCAGCTTCAAGGGACATGGCACTGCGGTATTGACGATCGGAAGCCAGGGCGTCGAGAACGTCCACGGCCGTCAGAATGCGTGCTCCGATAGGGATCTCCTCTCCCTTCAGGCCATCGGGGTAGCCGGTGCCGTCCCATTTCTCATGATGCGAACGCACAATCGGTGCCACCGGATAGGGGAATGCGACGCGTTCCAATATTTCCGCGCCGACAATCGGGTGGATCTTCATCTTCTCGAATTCTTCGGGCGTCAGTTTTCCGGGCTTGTTGATGATGTGCTCAGGGACCGCAAGTTTGCCGATATCGTGCAACAGAGCAGCGGCCCGCAGGGCTTCGATTTCGTTTTCCGAGAGGCCGAGTTCCTGCGCGATCGCCACTCCGAATACCCGGACCCGCTGCAGGTGCTTGTGCGCAGTGTGATCCTTGGCTTCGATCGCGAGCGCCAGAGCCTCAATCGTGCGCACGTGTAGGGAGGCGACCTCCTCGACGTGCTTTTTCTCAACCTCGACCTGCTTCTTCTCCGCTTCCAAACGTCCCAGATAGAGACGGTAGGAACGATAGAACCAGAAGATGATGGGGAGGACCAGAAGCGAAGATTGCCATCCCGCGGTCTTGTTGATGAATCCGATGAGGAAGACGACGGCCGCGCCCACCAGGTAGTACGGGAACGACCAGAAATAGCATTCCGACCACACTTTGCGTGGCGATTTTCCTTCAGTCAACGAGATGATCACTGACACCGGTAGAGTGTTTGCCAGGAAGAAGACCAGCGCGGTGACGACCAGCAGGATCGGAGTATTTTCACCGAGGAAACCAGACCAGCGGTGGTAAACGAAGTAGGCGAGACCGATGGCGTTCGCCATCATGCCGAACACATTGAAAATGATCTTGGCCGGTACGATCTTTTGCCGCGCCTGCCAGACGCACTGCACCAGGCTCGCCGAGCAACCGATGATCAGTGTCTCGAGCAGGCTCATTTCCTGCACGCCGAGCAAGATGAACAGGAAATTGACGGACATGGTGCCGTCGATGCCCGGCAGCTGAATCTTGAGACCGGACGACAGCAGGGCAATGATCAGGTAGCATGCAAATCGTTCCAGGCCGGTACTCTGCCCTTGTGCGAAGGCATAGGCCAACACCGACGCCCCAATCGCGGCAGTCGTGCCGATGAACAGTATGGCCCGCTTCGACATATGCCCGACTCACCCCACTCACCTGCTTCGCAAGTGGTCCGCCACCTCTGCAACCGGGGTTACCTGTGTTACCGTGCGGGATGAGTCCGCTTGAGTTAGACACCTCAACCCGCTGAAACTACGCTCTTCTACAAAGCCACGAGCGGCCGTTCCGGGCCAACTCGGCCCCCGGTTTTCGGCACTTGTGACAGGTCTTCGTAGTCGCTTCTACAGATGGTAGTGCACGTTCCAGACGGCACCTACTTACTACGGTAACCTCCTGGCCTAGCCGTTGCTGTCGGTCAGGAACCCTTAACACGCTGTAGTCATTGGGAGGGGTGGCGGAGCCGAGTTAGTCGCGTGCTTGAAGACGGTATCGGGGTGAATACCGCGTCACATTACGGGAGGTTACTTTGGTGTTGCACTTACCCCCAAGGGGAGTGAGGATGTTACCCGGACTGTGGCAGCATCGTTAACGGGTGTGCTCGGCCCAGTCTGCCGGCGAACCTGCCGCACGACTCGACCGATCCGGGCGAGGTGTTAGGCAGCATTGACTGCAGTCCACCTTCGTTCGTGACCCATCTTATGGGGAAGGACCAGAAATCCTCGGGCCGAGACCACAACCACCAGGCGCGCGCCTGGGCGGAGTGGGCTGTCCTTCCATCTGGCATCCTCGACCAGCTTCAGGATGCGGTCCTTACCGCAGACTTGCAGGGCAATATCACCGGCTGCAACAAGGGTGTGAGTCTCTACGGATTTGCGCCCGACGAGTTGGTGGGAAAGAACATCGCGGTGCTCTACCGCCCAGAGGAACAGGCGTTCCTGACCAATCAGGTCCTTCCCGCAGTTTTGGAAAAAGGACGCTTCGAAGGAGAAATCCGATCGCGGGCCAAGTCGGGGCAGGAAGTCTACGTGCACCTCTGCATGACCCTCCTGCGCGATCCGGACTCGGTTCCCGCCGGCATGATTGCTCTCGCCATCGACATTACGGACAAACAACTGCTGGAGCGCGCTCTGCATGAGAGCCCGGCCACCGGAGTGTCAGGCGGTAGTGGCGAGCGCAACGTAATTCGACGTGAAGTTGACGGCACGCAGTTCATCATGGCCAGCCCGCTGATGCACAAGTTCATCGGCATGGTGGACCGCGTCGCTGGTCACACGGAAACCGTGCTTGTGGTCGGTGAAACGGGCACCGGCAAGGAACTGGTTGCTCGGACAATTCACGAATCGTCGCATCGCTCCAAGAAGCCTCTGGTAGATATCAACTGCGCCGCACTCCCAGAGCACCTGGTGGAGAGCGAACTGTTCGGCTACGAAAAGGGAGCCTTCAGCGGAGCTGACTCCTCCAAGCCCGGACTGTTTGAACTCGCCGACAAGGGGACGCTTTTCCTCGATGAAATTGGCGAACTGCAGCCGCAAGTGCAGGTGAAACTGCTGCGCGTTCTGGATGGCGCGCCCTACTACCGGCTGGGTGGACATCGCAAGATCATGGTGGACGTGCGAGTAGTCGCCGCAACCAACCAGGACCTTGAACTGGCGGTGAAAGAAGGCCGGTTCCGGAAAGATCTTTACCATCGTTTGCGACAGTTCCAGTTGCGCGTTCCGGCGCTGCGCGAGCGCCTCGACGACATTGCCGTTCTGGCGCAACATTTCCTGTCGCTCAAGGCGCCAGACAAGACATTTTCTTCGGAGGCGTTGGTAGCGCTGCAGTCGTATGACTGGCCGGGCAACATCCGCGAATTGCGCAATCTGGTGGCGAAACTTGCGATGGCAGGGCCGGAAGCGCAGATTTCCGCAGCCGAAGTTCTGGAAGATCTGTCCGGGGAAAAGCCGGTGGCCGTGCTCGCCGGGGCCGCTCTGCCTCTTGGCAATCTCGAGAACATGGAAGAGCAGATGATCATCAGCGCGCTCGAGCGGACAGGCGGGCATCGCGCTCAGGCTGCGGAACAGCTAGGAATCTCGCGGCGCACTTTGACCCGCAAGCTGCGCGAATACGGCATCGATGTGCCCGCGGGAGAAAAGCGAGGCACTCTCGGAACCATCAGCCATGAACAACAGAAGTTCTTCCGCGCCAAGGTCAACCTGCCCATCACATTGCGCAACGCCGGCGGCAAAGAATGCCAGGCGCAAGGCGTGAACTTGAGCACCGGTGGCATGGGTCTCGACAACGTTGCCGATCCGGGCGCGTTTTCGGGCTTGCTGGACGTCAGTTTCCTTCTGCCCGACACCGAGACCGTCATCCAGGGTAAAGGACGCTTGGTCTGGGCCGATGCCGGAGGCCGTGCCGGTCTGCGGTTTGTGGTCATCGAGCCGTCGCTGTTTGAGCAGTTGCAGCACTGGACGAACACGAAAATGAAGGATGAGGGATGGGAATTTCCGGTGTAGTTGCAGAGCCGGATTTGAGACTTTGCGGTGCATATCGCAGACAGATCATTTCGTGAGGATAGAGGCGCTTGAGCAAGGATTCATCGGTCTCGCACGAGGAATCGGGACTACAGCCCGGAACAAAGCGCATTGTGCCGCGCTATCCGTTCGAAGCTCGATTCAAGATCAGGATCGATCGCTCCGGGAACATTCTCGAGACCGAAGGCTGGGCGCGAGATCTGAGCGAGAGCGGCCTGGGTGCTTTCGTCGCGACACCGATCTTTGTGGGAGAATCGGCTACTCTTCGCATTCCCCTGGCTGGTGGACGCGAACTCGTTATTCCGGCAAAAGTCTCGAGAAAATCTGGCACCCAATACGGCTTCCGCTTCACCGCCCTGAGTCCCGAACAACGTAGTCAGCTCCTGGGCACGATTGCGGGTAAGAAGGCGATTCCTTACAGCCCTGCTTCGGACTGATTGCCGCCCGGTGCAATTTCACCGTGACGACGTGACAGCACAGCCAAAGTGACATAATCTAGAAGCTCCCAGTCAAGCCTGCATCAGCAAGCCGGGATGGCGGAACTGGCAGACGCAGCGGACTCAAAATCCGCCGGGCTTCGGCCCTTGGGGGTTCGATTCCCCCTCCCGGCACCAGCATTCGCGCTCCACGACCTTGGGGCTCCAGTTCTTTGAAGCTAAAATGCCTACTCCGCTCGATCGGCGGAGTTGCCCGTCGCCGGATTCTCGACAAGGCCATACTGGGACGGCAAGCCTACTCACACGAATCCTGAAGCGACGCTCCGATGCCGAGCGTATCACTCAAACATGCTCAGGTGATAGTGTGGTCTGGTCCGCATTGACGCAGGCCTAGGGCTGCCTTTCCAGAGGAAACTCCGGGCACAGACAAGAGGGAATCTCAATGGCAATCGCCACGGTCAATCCCGCAACCGGCACGCTGGTAAAGACCTTTGAGGCGCTTACGCCGGATCAGATCGACAAGAAACTTCAAATTGCGGCGGAGACCTTCCGGCAGTATCGCCACACTCCGTTCGCGGAACGTGCCCGCAAGATGCTTCGCGCCGCCGAGATCGTGGAAGCAGAGAAGGAGGAGTGCGGCCGCCTGATGACCTTGGAGATGGGCAAGCCATTCAAGGCCGCCGTGGCCGAGGCGGCCAAATGCGCCAGCGGTTGTCGCTACTATGCCGAAAACGCGGAGGGTTTCCTCGCCGACGAAATCGTTGAGACCGGAGCCAAACGCAGCTTCATCCGCTATCTTCCCCTGGGTCCGCTCCTTGCCGTAATGCCCTGGAATTTTCCTTTCTGGCAGGTCTTTCGATTTGCCGCGCCTGCCCTGATGGCGGGCAACGTCGCGCTACTCAAGCACGCTTCTAATGTTCCACAGTGCGCACTGAAGATCGAGGACATCTTCCGGCGCGCCGGATTCGCCGAAGGCGTGTTCCAGACTCTGCTGATTGGTTCAGGCCCTGTGGATGGCATTCTGAATGATCCTCGGATCGCAGCCGCCACTCTGACCGGAAGCGAGCAGGCCGGAGTTCAGGTGGGAATGTCGGCCGCAAAGCGAATCAAGAAAGTCGTACTGGAGTTGGGCGGAAGCGATCCCTTCATCGTGATGCCGAGCGCCAACCTGGAAGCGGCTGTGGCAACTGCGGTCGAAGCCCGCATTCAAAACAACGGCCAGTCCTGCATCGCCGCGAAGCGCTTTATTGTGGCAGAGCCCATCGCCGACGAATTTGAGCGCCAGTTTGTGCGCCGCATGGAGGCTTTGCGAGTCGGTGATCCGTTTGACGAAGCTACGCAGCTGGGTCCGCTCGCGAACGGAGAGGCTGTGACGTCGCTCGACGCCGATGTGAAGAGGACCGTCGCTGCCGGGGCGCGATTGCTCACTGGCGGTCAGCCCTTGCAGCGTCCGGGAAATTACTACGCGCCCACGGTGCTGGCGAACATTCCCAAAGATTCTCCCGCGTATCGCGAAGAATTCTTTGGTCCGGTCGCGTCGATCTTTCGCGTCAGGGACGCGGCTGAAGCGATCGCGATCGCCAACGATAGCCGTTTCGGACTTGGCGCCAGCGCATGGACGAACGATCCCGCCGAGGCCGAACAATTCATCAACGAACTGGAGGCGGGCATGGTGTTTATTAACAAGATGGTCGCCTCCGATCCGCGCATTCCGTTCGGCGGCATCAAGCAGTCAGGCCATGGTCGTGAACTGGGCGTACACGGGATCCGCGAGTTCGTGAATATCAAGACGGTGTGGGTACAGTAACGCCGGCGACTCGCCGGCGGTGGCGAGGGGCGCCCAGTCCTCGCACTCCTACCACTGACAGGTTGTCAGATATTCGTGGATTGCCTTGGCCGCCCGCCGGCCCGCGCCCATCGCCAGGATTACAGTGGCGCTCCCGGTTACGATGTCGCCGCCCGCGAACACGCCTTTTCGTGACGTCTTCTGCGTGGTGGCGTCGGCTTCAATGTAGCCCTTCTTGTTCGTTTGCAATCCCGGCGTCGTACTCTGGACGATCGGATTCGCACTGGTTCCGATCGCGATCACCGCCACGGACAGTGGCACGTCGTATTCCGAGCCAACGATCGGCACGGGGCGCCGGCGTCCGGAAGCATCGGGCTCACCAAGTTCCATCTTCTGACAGCGCGCAGCGGCCAGCCAGCCCTTGCCATCGGAAAGGAACTCAATGGGGGCCGTCAAAACGTGGAATTCAATGCCTTCTTCCTTGGCGTGTTTCACTTCTTCGATACGTGCCGGCATCTCAGCTTCGCTACGCCGGTAGAGCACGTAGGCTTTGCGGGCGCCCAGCCGCAACGCCGATCGGATCGCATCGAGCGCCGTATTTCCGCCGCCGATGACGGCAACATCCTTGCCGCGGAAATCCACCATCGGCTCGTCGTATCTGGGGAATTCATAAGCGTGCATCAGGTTGATGCGCGTGAGAAATTCGTTCGCTGAGTAAACTCCATTGAGGTGCTCGCCGGGGATGCCCATGAACTGCGGCAGGCCGGCGCCGGTACCGATGAAGACCGCATCGTAGCCTTCTTCTTCCATGAGTTCGTCGATGGTGACGGTCCGACCGACGACCACATCGGTTTCGAACTCCACGCCCATGGCGCGCATGTAGTCCACTTGTTCGCGGATGATTTGCTTGGGCAGACGGAATTCCGGAATGCCATACACCAGCACACCGCCAATTTCATGCAGGGCCTCGAACACGTGCACCTGGTGGCCCTTTTGAACAAGGTCGCCGGCCGCAGTGAGCCCGGAAGGGCCGCTCCCGACGATTGCGACTTTCTTCCCCGTTGGCGGCGCTTTCACGATGTTCTTCACATCGAAGTGCTTCTGCTCGTAGTCGGCGACAAAGCGCTCCAGGTATCCGATGCCGAGCGATTCGCCTTTCTTCTTGAGCAGGCAATCACCTTCGCAGTGATCTTCCTGGGGACAGACGCGGCCCGTAATCGCGGGCAGAACGTTGTCTTCGCGGATCTTGGCGGCAGCGCCGAGGAAGTCGCCGTCCACGACCAACTGGACGAATTCCTTCACGTTGACGCCGACCGGACAACCTTCGGTACAAGTTGGCTTGGCGCACTCGATGCAGCGCAGCGCCTCCTGCCGTGCCAACTCTTCCGAATACCCGAGGTTGACTTCGGTGAACTGGTGGGCGCGTTCCGCAGCCGGACGTTCCGGCATGTGTTGCCTAAGAATCTTCATGCGATCGCGATTCGGCAGCGGATTCTTGGACTTCGTCGGCGTTGTCGGCATCACTTGACCTCCAGCGCACACTCTACTGGCTGCCCGGCGTTGGTTGCGGTCTTCTTCGCTTCGAGTTCGTGCCTGTAAACTTCCATGGATCGCTTTTCCGCCTCGCGATACATTGCATTGCGCTGCACGAGCACGTCAAAATCCACGCGATGGGCTTCGAACTCGGGACCGTCGACGCAAGCAAACTCGCTCTTGCCGTCAATCAGCACGCGGCAGCCGCCGCACATGCCCGTGCCGTCGATCATGATCGGATTCAGGCTGACGATGGTGCGAATCTTCTCTTTGCGTGTGACTTCCGCCACCGCGCGCATCATCGGGATCGGGCCGACGGCGAGCACCAGGTCGATGCGGGCGCCGCTCTCGATCAATTGACGCAGCTTGTCGGTGACCAGGCCTTTGTCGGCATAGCTACCGTCGTCGGTGGTTACGAAGACGGAGTCGCTGACTTCGCGCATCTCTTTTTCGAGAATGACAAGATCCCTGGTGCGTCCGCCGATGATCGAAATCACGCGGTTGCCGGCGCGCTTCATCGCCGAGGCGGTCGGATACGCCATGGCCGTGCCCACGCCTCCGCCGATCGCGACCACTGTGCCGAAGTTCTCGATTTCCGAAGGCTTGCCCAGCGGCCCGACGATATCCAGGATGCTGTCGCCGGTTTCGAGCGAGTTCAGCAGGTGGGTGGTCTTGCCAATCGACTGTACGACGATGTTGACCGTGCCGTTTTGCGGGTCGGACTTCTCGATGGTGAGCGGAATGCGCTCCCCGTTTTCACAAATTCGAATGATTACGAACTGCCCCGGGCGCTGCTTGCGCGAGATCCGGGGCGCCTCGATGATGAAGCGCTTGATTCCAGGAGCGATGAATTGGGCTTGAACGATTTTGAACACGCGGGCACCTTGCACTCCACCTCTATTGTCACGTGGGCGTGTGACAAGAGGCTGTGATGCTCATCACCCGGAAGGGGTCAGAGATTCATGGACTTACGGGTTTCCTTCGTGAACCTTCGTGTCCCTTGTGGTTCGCGCCTTTCCCGGCCGAACCCGGAAACCATGAAGGCCACGAAGGTGCACGAAGGACTGCCGATCAACAATTCACTCACAAATCTGAGAGACTCTGATCCAGCAATGCTTTCGACTCTGGAAATGCGGATCAAGGAACTTGCCCGCGATGCTGGCTTCGACCTCTGCGGCATCGCGCAGGTCCGCGAGTTTCGCGAGTTGAAGACCTTTCCCACCTGGATCGCCGACGGCAATCACGGCGAGATGAAGTACATGGAATCGCGCGACGAAGCGGGCAAATTGAAACGCGCCTCGCTCGCCCATGTTGCGCCCTGGGCCCGCAGTGTGATCGTCTGCGCCATGAACTACAACACGGCCCAGCCATACTCGACTCAGACAGAAGATCCCAGTAGCGGCTGGATCTCCCGCTACGCCTGGAGCCGGCGGGATTACCACGATGTCGTCCTGCAGCGATTGCGCCACCTTGAGAGTCAGATCAAGAATGAACTCGCTAACCACCAACCACGAACCACGAACCACTCATTTCGCTGCTACGTCGACACCGGCCCCCTGATCGAGCGCGTCTACGCCAAGTATGCCGGCATCGGCTGGATCGCCAAGAACACCTGCGTCATCAACCAGAAGCTTGGTTCGTGGCTGTTTCTGGGCGTGATCCTGACCGCGCTTAAACTCGAAGCGGACCTGCCCGCCCCGGACCGCTGCGGAACTTGCACGCGGTGCATCGATGCCTGCCCTACTCATGCTTTTGTCGCGCCCGGCAAGCTCGATGCGAGGCTGTGCATCTCGTATCTCACCATCGAGAAACGAGGCGAGATTCCCGAAGCCCTTCGCTCCGAAATGGGCCGCCACGTCTTCGGTTGCGACATCTGCCAGGACGTCTGCCCCTGGAATCGCAAAGCTCCCGTGACCACGACGTCCGAATTTCAGCCGCGCGAAGGCCTGGTCAACCCGGCGCTCGACTGGCTCGCGGAAATGCAGGAGGAAGAATTCCGCCGAGTCTTCCGCGGCTCGCCCATCCGCCGGACCAAACTCTCCGGCCTGCGTCGCAACGCCGTGATCGCCATGGGGAATAGTGGAGACGCGAAGTTCCTGCCCACCGTGAAGAGATTACTGGACGATCCTGATTCGATTGTGGCCGAGCACGCCCGTTGGGCGCTTAGCAAGTTGTTGTAGAAACACTGCCTCGCCGCGTCTCCTGCGTACCGGCGAGAACGGCGAACTATCAGCGCCAAACCGCTACAATCATCCCCATGTTCCAGACTGATCTTCTCCGCAATAAACGCATCCTCATCACCGGCGGCGGCACCGGATTGGGCAAGGCCTCGGCGCAGCGCTTCCTCGAACTCGGCGCCGAAGTCTACATCTGCGGACGTCGCCAGGAAATCCTCGCCGCAACCGAGCAGGAACTCCGCCAGCGCACGGGCGGCAAGATTCACTCGCACCGCTGCGACGTGAAAGACGCGGCCGCGGTGGAACAGATGATCGCGGCCCTCTGGGCTGACGGCCCGCTTGACGTGTTGATGAACAACGCGGCCGGCAACTTCCTGGCGCGCACCGAGGAACTCTCTCTCGGCGCATTCCAGGCCGTGATCGGCATCGTGCTGATGGGTACCCTGCACACGACACTCGCCTGCGGGCGGCGCTGGCTAGCCTCCGGTCACCATGCCGTCGTGCTGAACGTGACCACGACCTACACCGAGACCGGTTCGGCCTTTGTCGTGCCCTCAGCCGTCTCGAAGGCAGGCGTGCAGGCCCTGACCCGCAGCCTGGCGGTTGAGTGGGGGACGCGTGGTATCCGCATGAACGCGATCGCTCCTGGGCCGATTCCCACCGAAGGCGCGTTCTCGCGCCTCCTGCCGCGCCCCGAACTCGAGCGACTGGCCAAGCAGAAAAACCCGCTCCGGCGCTTTGGGACGGTCGAAGAGTTTGCCAATTTGGCCGCCTTCCTCGTCAGCGACGGCTCCGGCTACATCAACGGGGAAGTTGTCACCATGGACGGCGGCGAATGGCTGGAAGGTGCCGGAGAGTTCACCAGCCTGGGCCGCCAGCTCACCGAAAAAGAATGGCAGATGATGAAACCGGCCAAGAATTCGCCTACGAAGTAGGCCCGCGCCGGCGTGCAGGCTTCTCAAAGCGGCATTTTCGTGCATAATAGCTTGTCTCGCTAAACCGATTTAGTAGGAATTCATCATGCACCTCGCCCGCGCGGCCGTGCTCGCCGCTATTCTGATCTTCAGCAGTGCCGGCCTGATCGTAGCGCAGTCGCGGCCGGTGGAAACCGTTGTCATCGATGCGTCCGCCCCTGCGCATCCCTTTCCCCACTTTTGGGAACAGACCTTCGGCTCGGGTCGAGCCGTGCTGGCGCTGCGCGACAGCTATCGTAGCGATCTTCGGGAAGTCCGCAAGGTAACCGAGTTCCGCTACGTTCGTTTTCACGCCATCTTCCACGACGAGAACGGCGTCTACGACGAGGACGAGCAGGGGAATCCGGTCTACAACTTCTCTTACGTCGATCAGATCTACGATGGCTTGCTCGACAACGGCGTCCGCCCCTTTGTCGAAATCAGTTTCATGCCGCGGAAACTCGCCGCGAAGGAGACGATCCATCCTTTCTGGTACAAGCAGAATGTCTCCCCGCCAAAAGACTATGCCAAGTGGGACGATCTTATTCACGCTTTCGCCCAGCACCTGGTCGAGCGCTATGGCATCGACGAAGTGGCGCAATGGTACTTCGAGGTCTGGAACGAGCCGAACATCGATTTCTGGGCGGGCGAACCCAAGCAGGCCACTTATTTCGAACTGTACGATCACACGGCGCGGGCGTTGAAGGCCGTTGATGCGCGGTTGCGAGTTGGCGGTCCGGCAACTTCATCCGCCCACTGGGTCGACGACTTTCTCGCGCACGTGGCGCAAAACAAGGTTCCGGTGGACTTCGTTTCCTCGCACGGATACGCCGACGACACGGTGGAGGATCTGTTTGGCACGCAGGAAGATATCCCGATGGATCAGCGGGTCTGCCGGGCCATCGGAAAAGTGCACAGCCAGATTCTTGCCTCGGCGAATCCCAAGCTACCGCTGATGTGGACGGAATGGAACGTGCCTTCGTTTGGCGATTTGAAAGCACGTGACACAATTTACGTGGGTGCCGCGCTCGCCGACGACATTGCGCAATGCGACGGCCTAGTCGACATGATGTCGTATTGGACCTTCGACGATGTCTTTGAAGAAAACGGCCCGGTGCGCGAACCCTTCTATGGCGGCTTCGGCCTGATCGCCGCCGGAGGGATCAAGAAGCCCGCCTACAACGGATATGCCCTCCTCCACAAGCTCGGACAGGAGCGATTTGCCAATCAGGCTCCGGCCGTTCTGGTCACGCGACAAAAGGATCGGACTCTCGCGGTGGCGGCTTGGAATCTTGTAGACCCGGACCGCACCGGCTCAACCCGCACCGTACGCTTCGAATTCCGTGGCGTGCCTCCGAGCGCCAAAGTGCGCGTGACGCGGGTCGATTCGACACACGGAAATACCCTCGCCGCATACGAAAAGATGGGGAAGCCGCGGTATCCTACGCGCAAGCAGATCGCAGAGTTGAACCGGGCCGCTGTGGTCGTCCCTGAAACGACTTCGCTCTCGGATGGGAGGCTCGAGATCAGACTGTCACCGAATGCCTTAGTGCTATTGGAAGTCGGCAAGTAACGACGGAATCTGGCTACCGGCAACTGATCTGGTAGGCCCGGCAGGAATCGAACCTGCAACCCTCGGATTAGAAATCCGATGCTCTATCCGTTTGAGCTACGGGCCCAGCGAACCCCTTTGGACGCGAGCGTGGCCGGTCCAGCAAGTTCGTTAGTCTCCGGCCTGAGTATCGCATAGCAGCTGGGTGGCTGCCAGCTCGGCGGTTGGCAAAACACTCATCACCTGTCTTTCTTCATGATCCGGGGAAGAACAGCCGCTATCCAATCCCTGTGGCCCGCGTCTAGAACAAGGTGCATCATGGTCTCACCTCGGCGGTCCATGATGCGAACAGTTCCCAACTGCCAACACGGTGACGATCGCGGTGATCACAGGAGACAACATGCGCAGAGCACATTTGCAGCGGTTCGCTTGCGGCGGAGTTCTTGCCATCAACATTCTCATCGGGATCGGTTGCAGTAAGTCGAGCGACACTCCCGTCGCCGCCTCGGCGGACGCCGGCAAGGTCCCCATCACGACCAAGTCCGAAGAAGCAAAGCAGGAATTCCTGCAGGGACGCGATTTGGCAGAAAAGCTTCGCGCCCAGGAATCAGTTGCGCACTTTGACAAAGCCATCGGGCTTGATCCCGATTTCGCCTCCGCCGAACTGGCGCGCGCAAACAGTGCGCCCACGGCGAAGGACTTTTTCCTGCACCTGAACAAGGCTGTGGCGCTCGCGCCCAAAGCATCCGAAGCCGAGCGGCTGGTCATTCTGGCTAACGAAGCCGGCGCCAACGGCGAGGTGGTCAAGCAAAAGGAGTACCTGGACAACCTCATCGCCCTCAGTCCCAACGACGAGCGCGTCCGTTTCAGCCTGGGCAATTACTACTTTGCCCAGCAGGAGTATGAGCAGGCAATCGCGCACTACAAGAAAGCCGCCGAAGTTGCCCCCAGCTACTCGCCGGTCTACAACATCCTGGGCTACGCCTATCGCCAGCAGGGCAGCTACACGGAGGCGGAACAAGCCTTTAGGAAGTACATCGAACTGATCCCCGACGATCCCAATCCCTACGACTCCTATGCCGAGTTGCTGCTTAAGATGGGCAGGTTCGACGATTCCATCGCGCAATACCGCAAGGCGCTATCCAAAGACGAGCACTTCGTACCCTCTCACTTCGGCATCGCTGCCGATCTGATGTATCTCGGCAAGCCGGACGAAGCCAAGGCCGAGTTGCAGAAAATGGCTGAACAGTCGCGCAACGACGGCGAGCTACGCACGGCATACTTCGGCATGGCGGTGGTGGCGGTGGACCGGGGTCAGATGGAGAAGGCTCTGCAGGCCATGGATCAGGAATTTGCCATTGCCGAGAAGAAGAATGACCCAGCCGCCATGGCGGCCGATCTTCAGGTGAAAGGCAACATCCTGGCTGAGATGCAGCGCTACGACGCCGCGCAGCAGGAATTCGAGCGATCCCTGCAGCTGGTGGAAAGCTCAGACCTCTCACAAGCGATCAAAGACAACGCGAAGCTGCAGCATCATTTCAATCTGACGGTGCTGGCGATCGGCAAAAAGGACTTCGCCACGGCGAAGAGTCACGCACAGGAGTACCGGTCGGGCGCCGATGTCTCCAAGAACCCCGGACAGCTCAAGCTCGCTCACGAACTTGCGGGCCGCATCGCGCTTGGTGAGAAGGATTACGACACTGCCATCACGGAACTGGAGCAGGCCAACGATCAGGATCCCCGCAATCTGTATCGCTTAAGCGCGGCCTTCCAGGCGAAAGGCAACAGCGATAAGGCGCACGAGTACTGCAAGCGGGCAGCGGACTTCAATTCACTGCCGCAGATGAACTACGCGTTCATCCGGACAAAAGCACAGAAGGCAGCCGCCGGTAAGAAATCATGAACCGCTCCAAAAAAAATCGGGGCTGCTGGCGCAGCCCCGTCCAGTCGCACAAGGTCCTCAGTGACAGACTGCTTGTGGTGCACTGAAGCCGTTCAGAAACGTGTACCAGCCATTCACCGAGGTTGACGGCGAGACACGCGCGAACCACGGCAGGAACACCAGGTCTTCCGGATGGTACGTGAACGGGAATGTTCCGCCCATTGCCACCGTGAAGGCATTGCCGGTTACCGGGTCTCCAACTTCCAGATTATTCTGACACCCGCTCACCTGCCCCACGTGGCCCCACGCCGGCACAATATTGACCGATGGGATGAGTGGGTCGTCCATCCACTCTGCCATCTCATGGCTTAACGCGTGAATATCCTGAATGGGCACGTTGAAGATTCCAGGATCGCTGTATGCCGCGACCGCAAAGGCTTGGGTCCCGGCATTGTTGGTGCTGTGGTAGCCAAGGATGCAGCACCCGTTTGAAGTCAAGAAGGTGTTGTAATCGAGGAACAGGGGTAGTGTATTCGCGGGAATGTTCAGCGTGTTGAGCAGACTCTTCGCGATGTTATCGAAGAAGTCGATATCGACCTCTCCAATCCGCGCACAAGGTCCGGCAATCGTAAACCCATTAGCCCCCACATTGATCGTCTGCACGGGCTTGCTTTGGATCGGTTTGAACATGATGTGATAGTTCGGCGCGGCGGAACTGACGATGCTCCAGAAATTGGCGCGCTGGAAGGCGTCCATGTACTGGGTTGTGCCCACGTTGGTGCCGCCAGGAGTGAATGTTGCTTTCTTGATCAGAGGTGAATTCTTGACCCGGAAACTCGTATTCTTCACGTCCCCGCACGCGGTCTGTGTGGCGGAGAGCGTGGTTCCGTCGCTGAACTTGAATTTGATGGGGATGATCACCAGTGGAATGTTCGTCGTCGCAGAACCCGCCGAAGGATCGGTCCCGACCATGTGGTAGGTGAAGGTGTGTCCGCCAAACGAAAAACTGCCGGTCCAGATCGGCACCTGCGCCGACGGTGCCACTTGTACTTCGGAGGCATTGGCGACGCGTGGAATCACCGCGAACATCGGTCGCCCGCCGGGAATATACGCTGATTCCCCTTGCACGACTTGTAGTTCGGTGAACTTCTGGGCGATGCCTGTGCCTACCAGCAACGCCAGGCAGAGAAAGAGCACTATGAACTTCCGGGGTTTGCTCACTGCATCCTCCTGAGAGATTTTGAAACTGACTGTTGTCTTGGATCCCTCTTAGCGCAGGGATGCGGGGGCGGATCGCTGGTTCAAGAACACTGACGGCATTGTGTTGGCACTCTGCCCGGCTGTCAAGGAATTTCAGGTGTCCGAACCACGATCGGCGTGAGTAGAAAGGGCAGACAGTCAAAGCAAGAAAAAAGGGCGGTACTGTGGTCCCGCCCTTCTCAATCGACACCCTGTTAGTTGCCTACCCCCGTCAAAGCTACCGCTGAGGGACTGCCTCCGCCGTTGTTCTTCACGTTCAGCGTGGCGTTGCGGGTGCTTTTCTTGGTCGGCTTGAACTCGACTCCGACTGAGCAGTTTGCGCCGGGAGCGATGGTTGCGCCGCAGGTGTTGGACGAAATCAGGTAATCGCCAGCTCCCCCGCCAGCCAAAGCGAAGCCCGTGAAGGTCACCGTCGCGCTTCCCACATTGGTCACTAGAACGTTCTGTTGCGAACTGGTGTTGCCCACTGCAACCGTTCCAAAGTTCAACGTGGTCGGCGACACCATGATCGACTGACCCACGCCCGTCAAAGAAACGATCTGTGGAGTGTCTGGCGCGTTGTCATTGAAGGTCAGACTTCCGGTCCGCTTACCCTTCTTCGTGGGAATCAACGTGACGCTCACGGCGCAGTTTGCTCCGGCCGTCACCGTAGCGCCGCACGTGTTGTTCGAGATGTGGTAGTCGCCGCTGATCGTGATGCCGGAGATGTTCAGCGTCGCGGTACCGGAGTTGGTCAGAGTGACCGTTTGTGGTGAGCTGGTCTGTCCGATCGGCACTTTCTTGAAGTTCAGTGCGGTGGCTGAGAGCGTAACAGCAGGCTGGCCGCCTCCGCCTCCGCAATTGCTGAAAACGAAGGCGCCAATGTGGGAACTCCAGTTGAACGTGCCGTTCACCTTCTGATACTGATTCGTGTACCAGAACGTACAGTCGTCGCTGGGGTCCACCTGCAACGCTGTGTAGTCTCCCCACCGGTTCAGTCCGGTAGTTTGCGATCCCGTTCCTTCCAGGATACTCGCCTCTGCTTCCAGTGTACCGGCCGGATCACTGGGCACACGGCCTGTGAAACGAATGGCCGGATTGATGCTGCTGCTGGAAGCGCTGTAGCCGATGGCGATATCGTTCGATTTGTCCATGGCAGCGCTGGCCATCCAGCGGTAAGTGCTGTCGGGAGCGAAGGTTCCCTGCTGGTTCAGGGTCGGGGTGCCGCTGAGATCGAGAATCTCATACCAGCGGACCGCGGTCGGGCCGCCGTTGTCGACCGTGTGGTTCACAACGACGCGCTCATGGTCCGCGAACTTGCGGAAGCCCATGCGGTACATCATGCGGTCACCCAGCGTGTCCAGCGTCTGCGTGGTGCCCTTTTGGGGAACACAGGTACCGCCGCTACCGTTGCACGCAAAGTTGGAGTTGGCCACGTTGATCGTGGTCGGACTGGACAGCGTTGCCGTGCCCGCGGCGAAATTCAGGGTGAGCTTGCGCAGGAACAGCCGCCCGGGATTATTGTCCTGCCAGGTCAGAAAAAGTCCGGGTGTGCCATCCGTTGGCGGTGTCGCACCATCCAGGTCCGCGGGCAGGTAACCACCTTCGCTGTTGGGAGTCAAAACGCAAAGTTGCGCGGCCGAGGCATTTCCCGCAAGCATCTTGGTCCGGTCGAAGGCACACAGATTGGAACCGATGAAACCTGAACTGAACATGTTGTACGACGCCAGGTAGGCGCTGTTGGTGGTGGTTGGCCAAACGCCCACTTTGGGATAGTCGTTCAGGCTGCTGCCAAACGAGAAAGCGTAGAGCGTGTATGCGCCGGCCGGATCGTTGGTCTTCGACACTCCGATACATTCTAGGAAAGGAGCACTGCCGGTGTAGCCAATATCGCTGATCACCCACCGATCAGCGAGCCGGTCGTAGTTCACGATGGGATCGCTCGCTCCAGAAGCGCAGTGCCCGCCGAGCGGCGCAAAGAAAGTAGTGAGATTCGTTGGACCGGATAGGAGTGCACCGCTCTTGTTATATACCGCCACGCGGACATTCACTGTCTGCACGATGTGATTTGGTCCAACCGCAAGATTGACGTCCGAAGGCGCGGACCCATTCGCGCCGATGCCATCAAAATCAACTCCCTTGGTGGCCGAGACATTTGGGCGGAATTCCTTCTGCAATACCCCATCTTGCTTCATCGGAACTGCTGCCCCCTGCCGTGACGTCAGCGGGATGGGTCTGGGTTCCGGTGCTTCCACATCATGCAAGCCGAGTACATCAATCGGCAGTTCGCGGAGCGGGTGAGAAACCGCATGCCCGGCTGGATACCGCACAATGGTCTTGGAAACCTGTCCGAATGCAACGGCGCCTGTCAACGCCATGCAGACTACGGCTAGACTCCCGCTGCGGGAGAGAAACACTTTCCATTGGCTCACAGCCAATCCTCCTCGAAGAAATGGGTTCTGATCCCTGGAACCGCAGGGACGGTGGGAACAAAGGGGCAAGAACGCTGGGCAGCATTCTGTCCGTACCTGCCGCACCTGTCAAGGACATTAGTCGTGCGAGCCTAGTCTTTCAGGGGGACCATCGTCCGATCGCCCCGGCAGAATGTGGCCACCCGCAGGAGCCCGCCGTCAGCTTGCGGCATGGTCATGACCGGTCCGTAACAGTACACTGCGTGCCCATTGGCAGCCATGTGCCACCGGCCTCCCTTGGGCTGCGCAGCCGCCAATCTGGCAGGAGAAAGGGAGGGCTTCGCTGGGGGTGCTAACCTGGGGACGGGAAGAGACAAGATCAAGGCTAGGGTCAGTGCCTTCATGGATTTTCGTCTCTCACATCGCGGCCCTACCACAGGCCGCTATTTCACCAAAACCAACTCTCGAATCAGATGATCCGCTTGGAACGGCGGACATCCTGAAGATCTGCTGCGGGCGTTTCTGGCACTTCCTTCATCGTCCGGGACTTTCCCTGGTGTTTGGCGTCGCTGCCTGGCGCATTGGGTGCGCTATTTGCAGCGCTCCCGGACTTTGACCGGTTTCCTGATGGATCCTGACGCTCCGTCTGCGGCGCGGGTTTTCCCTGCGATTTCGCGGCCGCTTCCTCGCGCGCCAGTTTGCCTTTCAGCGCCGCCAGTTGCGAACTGTCCTTCATCATTTCCCGAATCAGGCCGCGTTGCACTTCGATGGTCCGCCCCTGCTCGACGACGAGAAGAGTCAGGATCGCATATGAGATCACGAACAGAACGACCAGCAACGGCAGCAAAGGACTCCGCGTTTTGCTTTCAGGAGCCTCACTCTGCGCGCTGTAGATGACGGTCACGGTGCCCCCAAGCTCCCGAAAAATTGCCGGGTACTCATGTTTTTAATGCACCTGTCAATCCATCCCCGCAGTGGGCGGCAAGGCATTGTCACGCTTGGACTTAAGGCACAGCTCCGCGACTAAGCTAAGGGCGGGCGTGCAACCGTCTGCACTTTATGAGTACGGACCCAGCGTTACGGGGGTAAGTCCGAGGCGTCCGGGTGGAGGGCGGAGTGCCCTAGTTATGGCTCTGGACGCGGCTTCTGGGCTGGCCGTGTGACTCAGCCGCGCGCGTATTGGCTCACGATTTGCCGGAATTCTTCGTCGGTCACCGGGCAGCGTCGGCCCACCGCCGCCTTCTTGACCGCAACCATGATGGCTCCACGCCGCTCGGGTGCCATCGCCACGCCCAGTTCATGGCCCTTGAGACATTTTCCTCCGTTCCGTCTCCGTGCTGGAATGTTCTCTTCCGGAACGGCCGAGTTCCAGAATCTAACTACGAACCACTGCTTTCCCGTACGCCCTCTCCCACGAAATCACCGGATTCCTGAGCACGCCGATCTTCTCAATCTCGCATTCCATCACGTCGCCCGGCTTCAGATACCACGCCTTCGGATCTCCGGAGAAGGCGGCCACTCCGGAAACCGTGCCGGTCGAGACTACGTCCCCCGCGCTATAGCCCATCGGCGAATAGTGCGAAAGGATCTCCGGAATTTTTACCGACATCTTGCTCGAGTGGGACCGCTGTCGCGGCTCGCCATTGACGCGAAGTTCCATCGCCAGATTATGCGGATCGGGGATTTCGTCGGCGGTAACGATCCACGGTCCCAGCGGACAGAACGTGTCGATCCCTTTGCAGAAGCTGAATACGCCTGACTTCATCTCGAGCCGCTGAATATCGCGCGCCGTAATGTCATTGAAGATCACGTATCCGCCGATGTAGGCGCGCGCTTCCTCCGGAGTGAAGTGCTTCCCGCCTTTCTTGAGGACGACGGCCAATTCCAGTTCATAGTCCAGTTCCTGGGTGAGGTGTTCCGGATAGATGACCGGAGCGCCTGGTCCGATGATCGCATCCGTGTTTTGGAAGAACACGATCCACGGCATCACCGGATGCGAGAAACCGGCCTTCGTCGCCTCTTCGTGGTGTTCCCGAAAGTTGCCGGCGGTGTGAAAGAACTTCTTGGGGATGATCGGCGCCTTCAGCTTGATGTCGCCAAGTCGATAAATCACGATCTCGCCGCGTGGGCCTTTGGCATCAGGGCCGAGGTGGGTCGCGTGGTCGAACGCCTTACGCGCCGCGTCCAGGCTGGTGTCGCCACCGCGAAACAGGGCTCTCATATCAGGAGGGACGAGCGCGTCAGCCAACCGATAGAAGATCGGCTCGCCCTGTACATCCCGCAGGTAGAGCGCGCAGGCGGTGTGCAGATCGATAACCTGATCCTGGCCATGAAGGGCGCCAACGCGAGAGCGCGCGCTGTGTTCAAACGTCACAAGTTTCATCGAAGTTGAGGCCCAAGGAGAACTTCGGCAGAGAAAGTCTAGTAAGGCGTTGTGAAGTTGTCTAGCTCAGCGCGGATCGGCGCCAATCGCGTACTTGATCGCTCCCCGCGAGTGTTCCCCCATCTTCGATAAAGCCCCAAACTTCAGTAACTTGGGAGGTCTTTCCCGTATTCGCTATCGTAACCAGGAGGTCTGCTTGGGTGCGGAGTTTGCCGAGGAATCTGAAAAACTGGAGCGGCGTGGTGGCAGTGTTGCTGCTGGCGCAGGGAATTGTGGCTTGCTTTGTCCCGAGAGGCCCAGCCCTCACCGATTCGTCGGAGGCCGTCGACTGGGCGCTGCATGTTGTAACCGCACTTATTTTCTTCCACATCGCCTGGACCTCAAGCGGACGAGAAAGAATCTTCTGGTCCCTACAGACGGCGTGTTGGTGGATGCTCCTCGTTACCAACACCCTTTGGACGTACTACGGCCTGGTCCTGCACCAGGAAGCTCCGGGACTGTTTGTGGGCGACATCCTGCTCTTTCTCGCTGGCGTGCCGATGTTTGCCGGCTTGATGCTGCGCCCACACCGCCAGTCGGCCTATGCCCCGTTTGGTTTTGTCGATCTCACTCTTCTCGTGCTCTGGTGGCTCTCTCTGTACCTCTTTTTCGTAACCCCGTGGCAGTACATCATTCCTGATGAGGTTGTCTATGGACCTAACTACAACTTCATCCTGCTCGCTGAGGACATGGTCGCGGTCGTCCTGCTGATCTTTCTCTGGCGGGACAGTTCCGGAAGATGGAAGCGTTTCTATGGAAGCTTTCTGGGAGCACAAACTCTGATCGCCGCCGCTGCCTACCTGGCAAACCACGCCATCGATGCAAAAGGATACTTCCCCGGAAGCTGGTATGACGTATTGATCGATGCCGCCGTCAGCTGGTTTGCCCTGACAGCTCTGCTGGGTTCAGGCCTAACGTCCGAGACACACGGGCAAGAGGACAGCCAACCACCCGCGGGCCAGCGCACCACGATCGTTGCCATGTTCGCGGTTCTTTCGATTCCGGCACTGGCCGCCTGGGCGGTCCTGCGCTCAACAGTTCCTCCTGAGGTCACCCGCTTCCGTGTACTGGTTGCTCTGCTGACGATAACGGTGATGGGCTGCCTGATCTTCGTGAAGCAGCGGGGCCTGGGGAAGGAATTGGCCCGTGCCAACCGTATTCTCCATGAAGCATCTTTGACCGATCCCCTCACCGGCTGCCGCAATCGCCGCTACTTCGATTCCACCATCGAAGCCGACATCAGCCACGTCTTGCGTTGCTTCAGCGACGGCCGCGATCAAAACAGGCGAGATCTGATTTTTTACCTGATCGATGCCGACCTGTTCAAAGAAGTGAATGACAAGTTCGGGCATGGTGCCGGCGACAGGGTTCTCCTCGAGATGGTCCGTCGTATCAGTTCCGCCATCCGCCTGTCGGACGTCCTCGTACGCTGGGGAGGCGACGAATTCCTCGTCGTGTCACGTTACACCGATCGTATGGAGGCCGACACCCTCGCCACCCGCTTGCTGACCGCCATTTCCAGTCGCGAATTCATCGTAGCGGAAGACGGACCGTCCGTTCATCAGACCTGCTCGGTCGGCTGGGCTGCCTTTCCCTGGCTGGTCACCAAGCCGGAAGCTTTCTCTTGCGCCGAGGTGTTGGCCCTGGCCGATCGCGCCCTGTACGAAGCCAAGCAGTCTGGCCGCAATCGCGCCGTCGGCATGCGGACGAGTGGGAAGATGGTCACCGAGCCGTCCACCTCAGCGGTTTCTTCCAAGAAGGTCTGAAACGCAGTCCCGAAACTTTTTCTTCCGGTCTGCATCTCTAATCACGGGATAAACTATGACCGAAAAACTCACTGACAAGATCAACAAAACCGAAGCTGAATGGCGGGAGAAGCTAAGCCCAGAGCAGTATCACGTGGCCCGCGAGGCGGGTACGGAACGGGCTTTTACCGGCAAATACTGGAACAACCACGAGCAGGGAATGTATCACTGCGTTTGCTGCGGCGCGCCGCTGTTCGACTCCGGCACAAAGTTTGACTCTGGCACCGGCTGGCCCAGCTTCTATGCTCCAGCAGAGGAGCTGAGTGTCTCCGAGCACAGCGATCGCACTTACGGGATGACTCGCACCGAAGCCCGCTGCGCCCGTTGCGATGCTCATCTCGGCCACGTCTTTCCCGACGGTCCCAAACCGACCGGTCTTCGTTACTGCATGAACTCGGCTTCGCTGGATTTCAAACCCAAGAGTAGTGGCCAGTAACCAGTTGCCAGTTTGGGACTCCAATGACAAAAGCCATCAGGCGAAGCGCTGATGGCTTTTTCTTCAGGGCACTGGGTACCAAGTACTGCCTACTGACTCCCCGCCGTAGCGGCCATCGCCTTCGGCGGTTCCGGTTTGGCCTGATTCTGCGGCTGGGCTTTCTTCTCTGTCGCACGGACCTCAATGCCACCCTTCAGCACGGCACCTTCCTCCACGCTGAATCGATGCGTGATTACATCTCCGGTCAGGGAGCCGTCGGCGCGGATATCGAGCCGGTCGGCGCACTCCACGTTGCCCTGCACCTTGCCCATAATGACGATTTCTTTAGCGTTAATGTTCGCCGCCACGTTCCCGTTGCGCCCGATCGTGACGCGGCTCTCGGGGAAGCTGATGGTTCCTTCCACGTGACCGTCGATGAAGAGAGCTTCGGCGCCGCTCACTTCGCCCTTGATCACGAGCGTGCGTCCGATGGTGGCCTGCTCCATCATTGGAGCGGCCGTTTTGACTGGGGTGTAACTGTTGGTGGGGGCCGTAGGAGAGTACTTCGGTTCCGGAGACTGCAACATGTCTGAACCTCGCTAGAGTTCCGCAGCCGGGTGAGAGGCGCCCGGAAAGTCCGGAGGTCGAAGCGGCTTGCGGCAATTGGAGAATCGCACGAAAGGTGGGGGTTACGACAGGTTACCGAAGCCGATGTACGGTAGATTGCAGAAGTCAGATTGCTGCGGTGAACCGAAGGCGCACGCCGACGGACAACCGCCTGGCAGAAAGAAAAAGGGACATCGCCGAAGCAATGTCCCTTACCTACCAGCAACCTCAGTTACTTGTTTTCGTTCGGGCCGCCTGCGCCAAATTCCTTGCGCTGCGCGATCGGCCGCACGGCTCTCGCTGCCACGGCCGGAGCCCCCGCCGCTGCGCCGTAGCGCTCCAGCAACACCGGAACCATAGCACCTTCGGCTTCCTTGACGAAGGTCAGTTTGCTTTCGCCCAGCAGATCGATGCGGACGAAATCGCCGAGCTTCACCTGTCCGGTTGCTACCAGGTTGGCCAGTGGGAAAACGATGTTCTTCTCGATAGCCCGCTTCAGGTGACGCGCTCCGTACTTCGGATCGGTGCCCTCCTGCAGCAGGAACTGTTTCACCTTCGGCGTGCAGCTGAAGACGAACTGATGAGCGCCCGCAGCCATGAGCACGCGCTGTTGCACCATGCCCAGTTCGATCTCAAGAATCTGCTCCAGGTGCTCGGGACGCAGCGTCTTAAACACCACGACCTTGTCGATGCGGTTCATGAACTCGGGCGTGAACTTGCGCCGGGCTGCATCAACCGCGGTGCGATTGATCTTCTCGTCGAGCGAAGCGTCCACATGGACCGGTTTCGGAGCGAAGCCGAATCCGCCGTCGACCAGGCCGCTCATCTCGCCCGCGCCCAGGTTCGAGGTCATGATGATGATGCAGCTCGACAGGTCGACGCGACGATTGTCGCCAAGGGTCAGTGTCGCCTTATCCAGAATGCCCAACAACAGCTGCCATAGGGCATCCGAGGCCTTTTCAATCTCGTCAAACAGCAGGATGGAGAGCTTCAGCTTCTCCGTGTGCCACTGGTTCAGCGCTTCCTGCGTAAGCAGGGGGTGCGTCTCGCGGTGTCCCAGGTATCCCGGAGGCGAGCCAATCAGTTTCGCGATTTCGTGCGAGTGCTGGAATTCCGCGCAATCGATCTTGATGCAGGCGCGCGCGTCGCCGAACAGAGCTTCGGCCACTGCCTCCACGACCCGGGTTTTGCCCGATCCCGTCGGCCCCAGGAAGAGGAGGTTGCCCACCGGACGTCCCGGCGCATTCAGGCCCGCCAGAAACATCTGGTAGATTTCCGCAACTTTGTCGATTGCCTGGTCCTGACCCACAATTTTCCGCCGCAGAGTGCTCTCGAAATCGCGGGCATCATTGCTGCGACGGGTCGGGTCGAGGACAGTGGCCAGATTCGTTCTCATAGGGTCAGGGCCCTTCTTTCTTTCGGGAAACTGCAAGTTGCCTGGGACGCTGGACATGTTTGCCCCGCTCTTCGGGAAGCACGGCAGGCGTTACCTGCCCCGTATCGAATCGATTTAGAGCAAGCGATTCGCCATCCTCCCAAGACCCCTTATTCCCCTTCTACTTAGTGTTTTAGATGCTGGTAGCTCCTCTGTGGAGACATCCCCGGTATTCTCCGGCTTTCCCTGAAGGGAAATTCTTTGCAGAGTGCGGGTACTTCACTCGCGCCAGGGAGGGGCTTACCAATGCCGCTGTCCGTAAGCCCATGAGCGGCTTTGGCCTGCCGTAACTGGCACACAAAAAACAGCCATCCTACGCTAAAGGCTGCGCTTTCACGGAGAAAACAACCTTGTCTCGACTTTTGGCGCGCGCCTACGTCGCCTTTTCGTTCCCCCTCATCCTGGCTGGACTTTTTCGCCCAGCTTTCGCCGTTCAGAACCCGCACGTTGCCCATTTGATCTCGGTCAAGGCGCGGACCACGACAAAACCAGCGCCGGAACCACCGGCCGTTCCATTGATTGCGCCACCCGGAGCCATCGTTCACCAGGCGCGCCGTGGCGACAGCATTCCTTCTGTCGCTCGCGAATATTTGAAGCGAACCAGCTACTTGACTTCAACCGAACTGGGTGACGCCATCCGCCAAGCGAACGCCGGCCACCAAGGCACTTATCTGAAATCCGGAGACCAACTCATCATCCCCGGGATTCTCGAGTCGCCGATTGTTGAGAAGAGCGTCCCTGTTGCCAAGGATTTTGAAGTCCGCGCCATCTATCTCACCGGGGTGATGGCGGGCAGCGATCATGGGATACGCATCATTAAAAAGTGGCGCGAAGTCGGCGGCAACGCCGTGGTGTTCGACATCAAGGACAGCGATGGCATCGTCAACATCGCCTTTGACCACCCCCTTGCCAGTGGACAGAAGCACTACATTCACGATCTGCCGAAGTTCACCCGTTTTCTGCACTCGCAGAACATGCACGCTATCGCACGAATCGCAATCTTCCGGGATGAACACCTGGTGAAAACTCATCCCGAACTCGCCGTGAAATCGCGTCGCACGGGCCAGCCCTGGCGCGAAAACGGCAAGCTGGTCTGGACGGATCCCTCAAATCCCAAAGTCGAGGAATATGACATCGCCCTGGCGAAATTCGTGGCTGAGTCCGGCGTGGACGAAGTGCAGTTTGATTACGTCCGCTTCCCGGCCGAGGGAGATCAGAAAGACGCCGGCTTCACTTTCCAGACCGAGCATCCGAAGTGGCAGCGGTCGGATGTAATCGCCGACTTCCTGAAGCGCGCCTATGCCCAGATTCACCCCACCGGGGCGCTCTTCTCGCTCGATGTGTTCGGCATCATGGCCTGGCAGCGGCAGGTGGATCTGTCGCATACCGGACAGGACATCGTCGCCATGGCAAAGCACTGTGATGTGCTTTCGCCCATGATCTATCCCTCGCACTTCTTCGGCATGGACGGCATTGCCCGCCCCGGAGACGCGCCTGAGCACTTTATCGGCGAGTCGATGGACCGGTTCCTGAAGATCACCCAGGGAAGCGGTGTAGTGATCCGCCCTTGGCTGCAGGCGTTTGCCTGGCGCACGAAGACCTACTCGCCCAAATATGTCGAAGTGCAGATTGAAGTCGCCAAGAACAGGGGTGGAATAGGGTTCCTGTTCTGGAATGCCAACAACGACTACTCCAAGCCCTACACCGCGATGCCCGAAATGCGTGAGGCCAACGCCAAAGAGAAAGACAAATTCTTTCGCGGGGACGAGCTGCCGGGAGCGGGGAAGGCGGAACCTGTAGCTTCCGTGAAACCGGTGGCTACGTCCTCCGTCACAGCACCAGCGCCAGTTCCGGCGCCTGCGACACCCACCTCGAACCCGGCACCGGAAGTTGGTTCGCAGCCAGTCAAGATCTGGAGACACTGAGTTCTTCACCTTGCTGGGAACTTCTCAGAGAGGGTCAGGTTCAGCGCGATACTGTCTGCATGGCCTTCATTGCGGCCTGGACCGGATGCTCCGCCTCAAACGCGGCAATCTCTGCTTCATGTTGTAGTGTCAGGCCAATATCGTCCAGTCCGTTCAGAAGGCAATGGCGCGAAAAGTCGTCCATCGTGAACGCGGCGGAGAACCCGCGGCCGTCGGCGACGGTCAACTTCTCCAGGTCAACCGTGAGTTCGCAATTCTCGATCGTACGTGCACGGTTCATGATCTCCGCCACCTGGTCTTCGGCAAGGCGTACCGTCAGCAGCCCATTCTTCAGGCTGTTGTTGGCGAAGATGTCAGCAAATGACGGCGCAATCACTGCGCGGAAACCGTAATCAGCCAAAGCCCACACGGCATGCTCGCGGGACGAGCCACAGCCGAAGTTCTTGCCCGCCACGAGGATCGTCGCGTTCTTGTAGCGCGGCTCCTGCAGGACAAAATCCGTCCGCTTCGTCCCGCCCCCCGCAAAACGCCAGTCGTAGAACAGGAATACGCCGAATCCCGTGCGCTCGATGCGCTTCAAAAACTGCTTTGGAATGATCTGGTCAGTGTCCACGTTGACTCGATCGAGTGGAGCGACGATACCGGTATGTTTGCGAAAGGGTTGCATAGGAGTCGTTGGTCGTTCGTCGTTGGTCGTTCGCAATTTGTCTAAGCCGCACGCTGTCCTTTTCGATCCGAGCCTGGTGACTGACACGCGAATCGCGAACGACGGACGACTATCGACCAACGACTAACGAAACTGCCACTTCCTCACATCCGTAAAATGCCCTTCAATCGCTGCCGCGGCCGCCATTTCGGGACTGACGAGATGCGTCCGCCCCCCGCGTCCCTGGCGGCCCTCAAAATTGCGGTTGCTGGTCGAGGCGCAACGCTCGCCGGGCTGCAGGATGTCAGGATTCATACCCAGGCACATCGAGCATCCTGACTCGCGCCATTCAAAACCGGCGTCGAGAAAGATGCGGTGCAGCCCTTCCTGCTCGGCAGCGTGCTTGATCGCCTGCGAACCCGGCACAACCATGGCTCGCACTTTCGGGTTCACACGGCGTCCTTTCGCGACTCGTGCTGCCGCCCGCAGATCTTCAATCCGAGAATTAGTGCAAGAGCCAATAAACACACGGTCAACCGCGATCTTTTCAATGGGCGTCCCCGGCTGCAATGCCATGTAAGCCAAGGCTTGCTCGGCGGCGCGCCGGTCCGATTCCTGAGTGAAGCTGCTCAGTTCCGGCACCTGGGCGGTCACAGGCACGACCATTCCGGGATTCGTGCCCCAGGTCACAAATGGAGCGAGCGCTGCTGCGTCAATCTCGACCACCCGGTCGTACTTGGCACCCCGATCAGTCGTCAGATTCCGCCAGCCAGTAACCGCATCTCCCCAGGCCCTGCCCTCAGGCGCGAATCGGCGTTCCTTCACGTAAGCGAACGTCGTCTCATCCGGTGCGATCATTCCCGCGCGCGCTCCGGCCTCAATGCTCATATTGCAGATCGTCATCCGCCCTTCCATCGAAAGCGAGCGGACGGCCTCGCCCGTGTATTCGATCACATGCCCGGTCGCCCCGTCGGTGCCGATCTGCCCGATGATGCCCAGCGCCAGGTCCTTCGCTGTCACGCCCCGGGGCAGCTTTCCGCGAACATTGACCTGCATGGTCTTCGGCTTCTTCTGCAGCAGGCACTGCGTAGCCAGCACGTGCTCGACTTCCGATGTCCCGATGCCGAACGCTAGCGATCCGAAGGCGCCATGGGTTGAAGTGTGGCTATCCCCACAAACAATCGTCATGCCAGGTTGCGTAATCCCCAGTTCCGGACCGATCACGTGCACAATGCCCTGTTCGGCGGAATCCATGTCAAACAACGGAACACCGAACTCACGGCAGTTCTTCTGCAGCGCTTCGATTTGCTTCGCCGCGATAGGATCCAGGATCGGCAAGCCGCGCGGAGTGGTCGGAATGTTGTGGTCCACCGTGGCCACCGTACGCAGTGCCTGGCGAACGCGGCGGCCATTCGCGCGCAGGCCGTCAAACGCCTGCGGCGACGTCACCTCATGCACCAGGTGCAAGTCGATATAAAGCAGGGGCAACTGCCCCTGGGGTGCGGTGACCACGTGGGCGTCCCAAACCTTTTCGAAGAGAGTGCGGGCAGACATAAAGCCAATGCAGGAGTGAGAAGTCAGAATGCAGAAGTGAACCCGCCGAACAGCGGTGTCACTTCTGCATTCTTACTTCCGCCTTCTGACTTCCTTGTAGTTTATCAGCGCCGCGCCGCCAAAATGCGGTTATCATTGAAAGAAGACAACCAGATCCCAAGGATTTCTTCATGATCAACGGCAAGCGGATCGCCGTGGTTCTGCCCGCTTACAATGCGGAAAAAACGCTGGAAACAACGGTCCGGGAACTACCCGAATTGGTCGACATTCGTATTCTGGTGGACGATTACAGCCGCGACCGCACCGTCGAAATCGCCCGCCAGCTCGGCCTGCAATACTACGTGCATGATCGCAACTACGGGTACGGCCGCAATCAGCAAACCTGCTATCGGGAAGCACTATCAGCCGGAGCCGATGTCGTCATCATGGTCCATCCCGACTACCAATACACGCCCCTGCTCGTGACGGCGATGGCCAGCATGGTGGCCTATGGCGTGTATGACGTGGTGCTGGGGTCGCGCATCATCGGGGGAACGGCCTTGCGCGGAGGCATGCCATTCTATAAGTACGTTGCCAACCGGCTGCTCACAGCATTTGAGAACCTGTTTCTGGGCATCAAGCTCTCCGAGTATCACACGGGCTATCGCGCCTTCAGTCGCGACGTCCTCACCCGGCTCCCCTTGCGTGAGAACAGCGACGACTTCGTTTTCGACAACCAGATGCTCGCGCAGTGTGTGCACTTCGGCTTCAAGATTGGCGAAGTTTCCTGTCCCACCAAGTATTTCGAAGAGGCGTCCTCCATCAACTTCCGTCGCAGCGTGCAATACGGGCTGGGCGTCCTCGGCACCACGATGCGTTTTGCGCTGCAGAGAGCGGGATTCTGGCATAGCGCAATCTTCAGTGCGCGCGGGAAGACGTTAGACACGACTACCGAGGCGTATTACGAAACTGGCATCCCGGCGGCGTCGCATCACAGCTGAAGCGGCCTTTTTCGACATCCGGCCTTCAGGCTGCGTTTTGGGTGAGCACTCCGTCAGGGCGTTCACCTCTCATTCCCGAAATCGCATACACCGCCAGCACAAGAAACATCGGATCAATCGGACGTCGGTAATACGCCTCCGGGCTGGTGATGTAGTAGATCAGAGGGAAGGAGAACAACACGGCGGCGTATGGCATTCCGAGCCCGGAGTCGCGGCGAAATGCTTTTCGCAAGCCTAGCAGCGCCAGCACGGTGAGGCTTGTGCACAACAGGATGTTCGGTGGATCGAGCGGCTCTTCCTTCAAATACCAGCGTTCCAGGCTCCAGTATCCGGTCCAGAGAAACAGTGCGCGGCGAAACGAGGTCCAGACCCACCAGCCCGGATTCTCTTGAATGAAGGCGATTGCCTGCTGCTTCTTCGTGGCGAAGTAACGGAGTTCACCGTCGCGTTGGAACTCCTGCCATTCAGCCTCATTGTGCCAGGGGCCAAGTTCATACACTCCCCAGTAGTCGGAGTTACCCTTCGTCCCCAACCGCAGCACCAAGCCCATATTGTCGCGGAAGGGTATGAAGTGGTGGAACACGCGGTAGTTTCGAACGAACCAGGGAGTGACGATTGCCAGGAAGAGAACTGCGGCCACCGCGTTCGCGACAAACCAACGCTGCTTTCTCCTGCCCAGCCGGTAGCAGGTCCACGCGCCGAGGAAGGGCAGTACGGCGAGCGCCGACGGGCTGGTGAGGGCTTCCACGCCCCACAGGAGTCCATAGAGCATCCAGAACCAAAGCGCCCGGGGCTCTTCCAATTCCAACGCCATCCAGAACAGGATGCACAACAGCAGGGTCGCCAGCCATGTCTCCCAAATCCGTTCCACTGGAAAGTAAATCCCATAAGGGAAGAACGCCCAGGCCCAGGCGGACCAGCGCCCCACCCGCACTCCAAAGCTTCGCCGCGCAAACAGGAAGATCGGGACAGCGGTCAGCGCCGACATCAGCGCGTTCAACGAGAGCAGGACCAGCGCCGACGTTTTCGTATAGATCCCGAACACCCTGAAGACGCCCGCAACCAGCCATGGATACACCGGTGTCATCCAGGCCGTCGGGCCCGTATCTGCAAACAGCGGACTGCTGAATCCTTTGCCCGCCACGATGGAGCGCGCGATTCGCCCGGTTTCGTATCCAAATTTCCAGTGGTCCCGCGCCGGGTCGAGTTGCTCCGGGAGGAGAAAGGCCATGACCGCGAGGCGTAGTGCCAGCCCGACCACCACGACCAAAATCAGTTCACGATCCTTGCGCAAGGCAACTCCGCTCCCGCCGCTATGGCTGTCAGCCAATGCGGCACACTTTCACAGCCACATTCTGATAAGGACAATCCATCCCCGTCGGACCAGGCACTTCCACCACCACCCACGTCACGCCATATTTCTGCCGCAACCGCTCGAAGTCGGATCTCTGAAACTGTCTCCAGTTCCTCTGATCTTGCATCTGTTCCCACCACGAAGTTGAGAGTGGCGGAAACATTGATGCTGCGCCTTTGTCTTTCACTGCATCGGCAAGCATGCTGCGCTCGGCGCGGGCGCGGAATCCGTTTTCGTCTTCACCGGGCAAAGACATGTGGTCCGGATTGAGCGCGAACAAGGCATCACGAGGGGTATTCGACCGGATCCAATCGAATGCCTGTGCCCATGGGTTGTGTGGCGCGGCCCAGGGCCACTCCACATGAGCGCTCGCCGCAAACAGGTGCCGCTGCGCCGTGTACATGCCGAGGCCCAACGGAACGAACAACACCAGCCATCGCCAGGTTCTTCCCCGGAGCAGGTACTTTCCGACTAGCCCGCCGCCGATCACTATGAGCAGCATGTAGGCCAGCGCAAGGCAGCGGAGCGGCTCCAGCCGCGCGAGAGCCTCGAATCGAGCTGGAATCGACAACACCAGAGTAGCTGCGGTGGCGATCAGAAGGAATGGCACCATCGCTCGCGAAACTCGCTCCATGTTTTCCATTCCACGGGGGCGAGCCAGACGCCCAAACCACCAGAACAAGGCGATGGGGCCGATGAGTCCCAGCCACTCGTACCAATGCCATCGCAGAAGGTAGAAGTAAGGTTGTCGCAGTGCCACTTCGTGATAGGCCGGTGGAGGAGGATCAAGAGTGAGCCCAAACGGAAGAAGGAAAGCGAATTGCAACATTCGCGGTTGAAACGCGTCGCGCAGGATGAGCCATGCGCAGAATGCGATAGCGAAACTCGCCATCAGCGGATGCACCGCCGCAGCAAACACCAACCACCAGGCGGTGACCCAAAAGTGACGGCGCAAGACCGCATCGACTGCATAGAGCGCTGCGAATGCTGCGAGGTTTCGCGGGTTCAGATACTGATCGAAAATGTACAACGCCGTGCCCGCGACCGGCAGAGTCAACAACGTGGCCATCAGGATCACTGCCGCCCAACGTGCGCTCGCTTCGAGAAAAATGCTCGACGCCAGTCGCCAGGTCACTATCAGCAAGAGCAGAAGCGATGCGATCTGAGCTGAGAACGCCACCCAGGGCAGCGGGAGATGGCTCACTCGCGCCAGGCCGGCGATGAAGTAGGGATAAAGAGTGTGTCCAGCATGTTCGGCAAAGAAGGCGGAGTTGTGGGGAAACAAGCCCGGGTCCAGAATCTTCAGTACCCCCGGCAGGTAGATCTCCGCGTCTTCCGCGAAGGGATGATATCCGTGAATGAGCAGGGCAATCGCCGTCAAGGTCAACAGGCCCGCCACCCGTCTCATGTTCTATGCGCGCCTCTCCCTTGCAGACCCGCCTCCATTGCTGGAGTCCGTGAAATCGGAGAATACCTTCGCCAAGGCAACCGGTCAACGCGGCCACGAAGATGCTTGCGCCGAACAATTTTGCTCCGTAGCATCTAACCCAGGGGATGGAAACGCCCAATTCCAACAACGGACGCACGCACCTCGCCCTCGGCGAGATCTTCAGTTTCGCCTATGACACCTTCATCAGCAATAAAGTCCGCTTCGCCCTGACTGCGCTGGGCATGGTGATCGGCACTGCGTCCCTGATTCTCGTCACCACCATTGGACTTACCGGCAAGCAATATGCCCTCAATCAGATTCAGGCGATTGGCGCGAATCTGATCAACGTCGAGTACGAGAGTGGCGGGAATCGCATCACCAATACCGGCAACGATGCCATCACCATTGACGACATGCTGGCCGTGCAACAGCAGGTTCCCGGAATCGCAGCCGGGTCCCCCGTCGTTCCCCTGAACGAGCGTGTCCCGGTGGGGAACGGGAAGGAACGTGATCTGCAGATCCTCGGCGTCTATCCCGAGTACCTGCAGGTTCGCAACCTCGTCGTGTTAGCCGGGCGTTTCTTCGACAAACAAGATTCCCAGGCGCACAACAAGGTCGGTGTCCTGACCCAGAAGCTCGCCGAACAACTCTACGGCAGTTCCGAGGAATCGCTCGGCAAAACAGTGAAGGTCAGCGGCCTGCCGTTCACGATCATCGGCACGTTCCGGGAGCGCGTGGACACCTTCGGCCAATCCGAGGTGAGCGATAACACCATGCTCATCCCCTACTCCGTGATCCGCTATTTCCAGGACACACCCACCGTGAAACAGATTTATTTCTCGACCACCGACGCGTCTCTGGTGGTCCCGGTGACGGCCCAGGTGCGAAGGGTCATCGTGTCCCGTCATCGTCCAGAATCTGTCTACAAGGTGGAGAACCTGACGCAACTGGTCGCCGTCGCGGACAAGATTGCGACTGCTCTGACGATGGTTCTGCTGGGGGTCGCCCTCGTGGTGCTGCTGGTCAGTGGCATCGGCATCATGAACATCATGCTGGCTACGGTCAACTCGCGCATCCGCGAGATTGGGATTCGCAAAGCGATTGGCGCCACGAATCGCGAGATTCGCTTTCAGTTCCTCTCCGAAGCAGTTCTCATTTCCCTCATCGGCGGCCTGATTGGAATCTTCATCGGGCTGGCGATTCCCTTCTCGGTTCGCTATCTGACCGAATATCGAATCCCGATTTCAGGCTTGTCCGCAATCATTGCGATTGTCGTATCTTCGCTGGTCGGCATCATCTTCGGCACTCTCCCCGCAAGCCGCGCCGCCCAACTCGATCCCGTGGAAAGTCTGCGGTACGAGTAGCTTTCCTTGCGTGAGGGCCGGTGCACTGGTCCTTTTCCGCTTTGCTTGTCATGTCGACCGCCTCGCGTAGTTTGAACGACACCCAACAGGCAGTGCTAACAAAGTTATTGTCCCTATTGGCCAATTGCCTTATTTGTCGGTGTACAGTTGGACCTAAGTTCCCTTGGCTGCCCTTCCGATTCGCACATGTACTTCTTCTCTCTTGACCCTGTCTCCGTCCGTGCGTAAAGTGCCGCAAGCTCAGGCGAAAAATTAGTACCGACAAAACGCGCGGATGGGCCCCGCCACGCACGTCTCCAGTCCGCCGGCAACCGTTTGTCACTTCGCTGAAAGCTTAGGCCGAACCCTGGGGCAGGATTCTTCGTAGTCCTCACCCTTCCGTGCAACGCTCGTTCTTTCCCCTATGGGGACTGGCCAGCCCCATGCTTGGAGATCAACATGAAAACCTGGAAACGATTCGCTCTTCCAATCCTCTTGGCAGTACTGATTGTGCTGCCAGCCGCCCTGGCAAAGATACGGCGGTTGCAACCGCAAAACGAGGCACCCACCGGTTTCACCACACCGACGCTCTCTGACAATCCCGGCAGCCAGAGTGTGAGCAACGGCCTGCCGGAGCCGCCCGGAGACACGTTCACTGAGGATCAAAGCACTTTCGAGGAATCGGAAGGCGTCGATAAGGGACTGGGACCCATCTACAACGCCAGGTCTTGTGCCGACTGCCATCAGAATCCCGTGACCGGAGGCGGAAGCCAAGTGGCGGAATTCCGCGTCGGCCATGTGGACACCAACGGAAACTTCGTCAACCCCACGCTCCTGATCAATCACGGCCAAACCGGCGTGCCCGAGCGCTCCCTCGCCAATGACCGCGCCATTTGCCCCGAAGCCCAGGAGCGCGTTCCCCTTTCCGAGACAGTACGAACTTTCCGTATGTCACTGAACCTTCTTGGGGACGGTTTTGTGGAGGCCATTGACGACAGCACGCTTCAAGCCATCGCCGCCGGACAGCCCGGCTTGAGCAAGGGCAAGGTTCACGGCGAATTCATCCAGGTGCCGGTATTAGAAGCGCCCGGACAGACCCGCATCGGCCGATTCGGGTGGAAAGACCAGCATGCCAGTCTGCTCTCGTTCGCCTCAGACGCATATATCAACGAACAGGGCATCTCCAACCGGCTCAACCCCGTCGACACGACTACGGTGTGCAAGACGACAACCGATCCGGAAGATGGTCCCGACAACAACGGTCTGGACGACATCGATCACTTCGCCACCTTCATGCGCGGCACGATGGCGCCGCCCACCGATGACGCGGTGATGGCAACGCAGGCTGCGCAGGCCGGGCAAACGCTCTTCACCAAGATCGGTTGCTCGGTCTGTCATGTGCCCTCCATCACGACCGCATCCACCGGCACGGTCATCAACGGCGGCACCTTCACCGTCCCGGATGCCCTGGGAGGTAAGATCATCCACCCGTACGGTGATTTCCTGCTACACAACATCGGTACCGGCGACGGCATCGTACAGAACGGCCCCGCCGACACCGCCAACAAACTGCGAACCATGCCGCTGTGGGGGTTGAGGACTCGTGATCGCCTGATGCACGATGGCGCCTCCGCCTCCCGCGAACAGGCGATTCTGCGTCACAAGGGAGAAGCCGCCTCGACTCGCACGGCGTTCATCAACCTCACTCCGCAACAGCAAGCCCAGTTGTTGGCCTTCCTGGACGCACTGTGATCCAGCGGGACTGACTCCTGATCGCTTCGAAAGGCCTTGCTCCTCGAGATCGCTGTCGAGGAGCAGGGCCCTTCGCTTCATTCAGTGAGCCGCAGGCTCGTCGAAGGACGGCGGGAAATAGCTCGTCCGTTGGGTCGCCCAGTTGTGATCAGGCTGAGTGCCAAGCGTAAACTCCAATCGGTTGTTCCCGTCGGCAAGCCCATTGAGCGGAAGCCATGTGCTGTCATACGGTTTACCGTTGAAGGTCACATCTTGCACATAGACTCCTTCTCCTTTGGAAACGATCTCCAGCGTGCGGCCGTTTCCCATGCGAATCGTCAAGCGTGGGAACATAGGTGTCCCCAACACGAAGCCGCCGACCCCAGGAATTACCGGATACATGCCCGCCGCGTTCCACACATACACGCCGGACGTGGCGCCCAGATCGTCGTTTCCCGGAAGACCGTCGGGCTTGGGGGTAAACGCTTCCCGCTGGATGCGATCGACCACTTGTTGCGTCTTCCACGGTTGTCCGGCCCAGACGTAGACATATGGAGCGCAGAAATCCGGCTCGTTTGTGACCGTAAACGTGGGCACCGCCCAACCCGTGAGTTTTTGAAAGAACCTGTCCAGCTTGGGGAGCACCTTCTCGTTGCCGCCCATCTCGCGAAACAGGCCCCCATAGTTGTGTGGAATCATCCACGTGTACTGCCAGGTTGAGCCTTCTTCGAAGCCGAACTGATCCGATGTGTCCCAGCTCTTGTGGCGCGGCATGAGATTGTCGGGGTCCCAGCCCGCCAGAAACTTGCCATCGCTGAGCCGAGGGCGGATGAATCCCGACTCGTGGTCGAACAGCTTCTGCCAGTTTTGCGCCGACTGCAGCAAGCGCGCGGCATTGGTCGCGTCGCCCTTCGCATCGGCAAAGCGCGAGATGGCAAAATCGGCGCTTGCGTATTCCAGCGTCACCGACGCGGCCGTCTCGCGGTCGCCATCCGCCGGAATGTATCCCTTGGCGAGATAATCGCTCAGAAAAGGGCGCACCGACTGCCCGTGCGGCCCCGTCCCAGGCTGAGTCGCTCCCTTGACCATGAACTGCAGCGCCGACAACGTATCGAACTTCTGCGCCCCAAAGGCGTATGCGCTCGACAGCAGAATCGCTGACGAGTCGCCGCCCATGACGTAGCTGATATCATTCGCCACCGGCCAGCGCGGCAGCCACCCGCTCTGCTCCGCGTCGCGCACCAGCGACTGCATCATCTGGCTGGTTTCCTCCGGCAGCAGCAAGGCATGAAACTGAATGAGATTGCGATAGGTGTCCCAGTCGGAAAAATTCGCGTACTGAGCTTCTCCCGACCCGAGTCGCCGCACTTTGCCATCGAACCCGATGTAGTCGCCGTTGCGATCGCTGAAGAGATTCGGCGCGAGCAGCATGTGATAGAGGCCGGTGTAGAAGATCTTGCGCTGATCCGCAGTACCGCCTTCAGCCTGCATGCGGTCAAGCATCTTCATCCACGCGGCTTTCGCGGCCTCACGCACCGCATCGAAATCCCAGGCGGAGATCTCTGCCTGAAGATTGGCCGCAGCGTTATCAACGCTGACAAAGGAAATGCCCGCCTTGACCAGGATCGGCTCGGCGCCGGCAAAAGATAAATAGGCACCCGCCTGGTGTCCCGTGGCAGAAGTTGGCGTCGACTGACCGGTACTCGTCCATGTGCCCGAAGAAGCAAATGGTCGCGAAAATTGCAGCGCAAAATGCACAACGTAGTTGCTGTCCGAACCGCAAAAACCGCCACTATGCACGGTGCCGACGACCGTATTCATGCCGCGAATCTCAACTGTGCTCGTGTCGGCCTTGCGTTTCTCATCAGGGACGGTAGCGCTATCTCCAGCTTTGAGAATCAGCGATGGAGACGCCCCCGCCGGGAACGAGAACCGTCCGATGCCGGCGCGAGTGGTCACCGTGAGTTCCACCTCCACGCCATTGTCGAACTTGACCTTGTAATACCCTGGGCGGGCCTGCTCATTGTCATGTGAGAACGCCAGCCCGGAGTCGCTGAGCGCACTGCTTTTCGGCAGGTTCCCGATCCACGGCAGGATGGGCACGTCGGCGTAGATCGGACATCCCGCGCCGCTGATATGAGTCAGGCTGAATCCGCGAATCGTCTTGTCGGTGTAGTGATACCAGCCATCGTCGCGCGTGTCCGGCCCCCACTGCATCATGCCGAAAGGCAGGGTGGCAGCCGGGAAGGTGTTCCCATCCGCCGCCGTCCCGATGAACGGATCGACAGTATCGTAAGCCGCCGGCGAGATTCCGCTCTGGCCCAGTACGGAGAGTGAAGTCAGCAAAAAGAATATGAGTAAGTTGCGCATGAGGTCTCCTGAGAATGATGGCGTCGAAGAACGAACCGTGCCTTCGCATGCACGACGGAGAAGTCTACGCTTTCGCCCGGCCCGATTCAGTGACTTGTACCGCTCGTCGTCGCTCTAGGCCGCCGGAGAAGAATCGCTGGGTTTCGAGGCCGCAGCAGCGCGCAGTCGCGCCACCACCAGCTTGATGTCGCTGTAGCTGACGAAAGGCGGCACCTTCGCCTTGATATCGCCGAGTCGCTCGATGCCAACCTCGGCCGCTGCGGCTTCGATGTGCGCCTGCGCCCCCGGCGAAATCCACTCTGGACGCAACTCAACGCGGCCCGCCTCGATCAGGAGAGCGACAGTCGTCACCACGGTTGAGGGCTGAAGCTTCCTGATCTGCGCGATTTCCCCGAACGAGTTGCCTTGGTTGAGCAATGCCAGAGTCTGGTCCGCCGGCCTCATAACACGCGGCGCAACCTGAGACGCACGTGCCCCACCGGCAAACTCTCGCAAGGCCTGAATAATCGCGGCTCCATACGTTTCCGCTTTGCTCTCGCCGATACCCGGCACCCGGAGAAGTTCCGCAAGATTGGTTGGTCTCCGCCGGCACAACTCCTCCAGCGTGGTGTCGTGGAGCACGATGAACGCAGCGATCTTCTTCTCACGCGCCACATTCCGGCGCCACTCGCGCAGGTGGTCCGACAGCGCCGGATCGTATCCGGCGTCAGTTGCAAGCTGACCGCGATCGGATCGCTGCACGGACGCCGTCCTTCGCTGCGGGGGCGTCGCAGTCGGGGCTTCCACTTTCGTTCTAAGCCAATCAGGCACGCTGCCGCAGTTGTCACAGCTTGCGCAGCCATCCCACTTCGGAGTTTCGCCAAAGTGCAGGCAAATTTGCCGGTGCCGGCAGTGCCTGGAGTCGACAAAGCGGCTGATCACGCGCTTGCGCTCCCAGGAACGCTCGCGCTCCGCGTCGTCTTCAATCTTGCCGATAAAGTACTCGAGCAGCACGTGGTCCCGCTTCTGCCAGAGCAACACACAATCGGCTGGAAGACCATCCCGCCCGGCACGGCCCGCTTCCTGGTAGTACTGCTCAATCGATTTGGGCAGGGATAGGTGAATCACCGCGCGCACGGAAGGCTTGTTAATGCCGAGTCCGAAAGCGATGGTCCCGACCAGGACGCGCACTTCGTCCGACATCCAGCGCTCCTGGTTCTCGCGGCGCAGCGCCGATTCCATCTTGGCGTGATAGGGAATCGCCGGAATGCCGCTCTCCAGCAAGGTCTCAACTGTGTCTTCCACCCGGCGAATCGTCGGCGCATAGACGATCACGCTGCCTTCCGTGTAGTGGCGCAGCGCGCGCAGCAGCAGCGGCATCTGCGTTTCCGTGTCGGATTCGTGCACCAGGTAGCGCAGGTTCTCGCGGTGGAAGCTGGCAATGTAAAGATCGGGATTGTGCATCTGCAACTGTTTCAGGATGTCGTGCCGCACCTGGCGCGTGGCGCTCGCGGTGAACCCGGCAATAGGACGATCTGGAAACTGCGTGCGCAGGCGGCTGAGTTGGCGGTAATCGGGGCGGAACTCGTGACCCCACTCGGAGATGCAGTGTGCTTCGTCCACCGCGAAGAATCCAACTGGCACCCGACTGAGCCAGGCAAAGGTGTTTTCCTGCGCCAGCCGTTCCGGCGAAAGATAAAGCAGCCGGTATTCGCCGCGCGCCGCCTTATCCATCACACGCCTGCGCTCGGCAGAATCCTGAAAGCTGTTGACCGCCGCGGCCGGAATCCCCATCTGCGCCAGTTGCGCCGCCTGGTCCTGCATGAGCGCGATCAACGGCGATACGACGACCGTCGTCTTCTCCGAAACCACTGCCGGAAGCTGGTAGCAAAGCGACTTGCCGCCGCCAGTCGGCATCACGACGCAGGTATCGTGTCCGGCTAGCAGGCTGCGGATGATCTTCTCCTGCCGCGGGCGAAAAGAGTCGTAGCCCCAGTAACGGCGCAGCGCCGGCAGTAGATCGAGGTCAGCGGACACCCTAGCAGTATATGGAATACCGGCAGCCGAAGGGCTGTGACAGAATTACAGCAAAATTGTGATGAATTGGTCGCGTCGGTGATTTTGAACGCCCGCGACCCGCCCACGGTGCAGAGGAAGAAATGCAAATCGGTGTAATCTCCGACACCCACGGCCTGCTGCGGCCGGAGGCGCTCGCTGTCTTGCGTGGGTCTGACCGCATCCTGCACGCCGGGGATCTGGGTGCCGCAGAAATCCTTGAACGGCTGCGAAAGCTGGCCCCGCTGACCGTCGTGCGCGGCAACGTGGATCGAGGTCGATGGGCGACGAGTCTGCCCGATACGGAAGTGGTGGAGGCTGGAGGGCTCTTGATCTACATGCTGCACGACCTCAGCCGGCTCGATCTGAAGCCAGAGATTGCCGGATTTCGCGTGGTCGTCTATGGGCACAGCCATCACCCCAAAATGGAAGAGAAGAGCGGCGTGCTCTATTTCAATCCCGGAAGCGCTGGGCCGAAGCGCTTCAGACTACCGGTGAGTGTCGGACGACTCGTGATCGGGAAGGGAAACGTTCAGGCGGAGTTAATCGAACTCAAACTGTAGCGCCGGCGTCTCGCCGGTTTCCGACGAAACAGAAAAGGCCGGCGCCAAGCCGGCCTTCTCTCACTGCAAACTTTCGCGGACAAGAGTGTCCACTTCACAGTCCTACTTCTTCGGGGCGATCGCGTCCTTCGCGGCCTTGGCGACGCGGAACTTCACCACAGTCTTGGCCTTGATCTGGATCGGTTCGCCGGTCTGCGGATTGCGCCCCATGCGGGCCTTGCGGTGCGCCTTCACCAGACGGCCAAGTCCGGGCACGATGAATACGCCGTTCTTCTTCGTCTCTTTGATTGCGGTGTCGGCCAGGTGCTCCAGGAACGTTGCAGCGGTCTTATTGTTGGTGCCGAGTTTCTCGGCCAGGTGACGGGTCAGTTGCGTCTTGGTCATGCCAGCAGCCATGAGTCCTCCTTGGGGGACATGCGTAATTTCAGTGGAACCGTAGCGCATCTTAACGCACGCGCCTGTGGAAAAGAAGTGTTTTATCCAGATTTTATGCGGTTTTTCTTTAGGTACCTCTCCAAAATGGGCATGAAACGCGGGTTTGGAGCCTGCCCACGGCATCGCCCCCGGCGAAAGGCGGTCACAGGTGACAGGTCGCGGGTCATGGCTTACGCTTGAGGTCACAGGTTCACCCCAGGTTACACGCCGCCACTCGGAGAATTCTTGACCGGCCTGAGAACAGGATCTTCGACAGAAATTCCCTATCGCGGCGCAAGCTTCCCGTGACGTGTCGCCCGTGACCTGTGACCTTGCCTACCAGTCATATCCCCGCGAAAAAACAGGCTCCGCGACTAGCCGCACCCAGCGCCGCTTGGTTACACTGAATCCCATTTTTCACTCTCGAGGAGGATGGTTTATGCCTGACGCCACGCTCAGTGGCTCCGAATTCAAGAAACAACTTCGCGCGGGAACGCCCAAAATGGGCCTGTTCCTGAACGCGCATAGCCCGACCGTCGCCGAGCAACTGGCGCACAGCGGATACGACTGGCTGCTGGTCGATACCCAGCACGGTCCCATGGGATACGAAAAGCTCTCGGCGATGCTCAGCGGCATTTCCAACGGCGGAGCCAAGTCCATGGTGCGCGTTGGCGGCTACGACGACCGCCCCGGCATCCAGCAAGCGCTCGACATGGGCGCTGACGGCGTTCTGATTCCCTACATCAATACCGCCGATGAAGCCCGCCAGGCTATCAGTTGCACCAAGTATCCGACCGTCGGCACGCGCTCGGTCTACTTCCCCCAGCGCAGCATGAACAAGGCCGGACTGCTGGGCTACGCCGGCAACTGGAACAACGAAGGCATCGTCGCCCTGCAGGTCGAAACCGCCTCCTGCATCGAAAACATCGCTGAGATCGCCGCCGTCCCCGGCGTCGACATTCTCTTCCTCGGCCAGAACGACCTCTGCATGTCGATGGGCCTCTATAACAAGTACGAGTTCCCGCACATGTACACATCACCGGAGTTGGGGGCCGCGACGCAGAAGCTGATCGATCACGCCCGCAAAAACAACGTGATTCTCGGGCTGTTCCTCTTCGGCACCTCGCGCGTTGGTGAGTTCCTGGAGAAGGGCTTCACCTTCATCAGCATCGGGAACGACCTGCACCACGTTCTGACGCAAGCCGGCGCCTACGTAAACGACATGGAGAACATTGCGAAAGAGAAAGGCAAGACCTGGAAGCGCAGAGCGACAGCGCTGTTCTAGAAACTCGGCTGCGAGCTTCGAGAAATCAGGTCAACCTCAGTTCGCGATCGCTCGAAGCTCGCAGCCCGCAGCTCATGGCCTTATCCGGCCATTTCATACAAGAACTCCACATACGACCGCACCGCCCCATCCATCCCTTGCACTTTGGGGTTCGTGGACTCGATCAGGTAGTACTCGTTCGGGGCATGCGCGCCGTTGCCGTGGCCAAGCCCGAAGCCTCCGGCAGGCAGATGCAGCGGGTCAGCGGTAAAGACGTATCCTGGCCACGATCCCGGACTGCGCGGCATTACGATCGGATCAATGCCCTTGTCGCGGTAAACTTTCAGCTCCTTCTGGATGATGCGCGCCTCGATCGAAGAACGGTTGGGATCGTAGCCGCCCGTCATGTTCACTTCGAGATCGCCGAACCCCTGCTTCGCCAGATGAGCTTTCAGCGCAGCGAGCGCGTCCGCCGCTGTCATGTCGGGCACGAGCCGCAAGTCCAGCTTCGCAACCGCGCGGTGGGGAAGGATCGTCTTGCCGCCCGGTCCCGTGTAGCCTCCAACCAGGCCTTCGATGTTCACCGTAGGCCGCGACATCAGCATTTCCAGTGACTCTTGCCACCCCACATCGTGAATCCAGTGCTTCACCCCGTAAGCGTCCTTTGCCAGATTCTCGTCCATCCGCCTGGCGGCGACGGCGATCATTTGCTTCTCCGCTGCGGAAAGCGGTCGCGCTTTGTCGGCAAAACCGGGGATCGCCGGATCGTTGCCGTCCGCTGAGACCAGCGTGTTCAAGGCGTGGATCAGCCGCCACGCCGGACTGTCCACGCTTGCCTTCAGGCTCGAGTGAATGTCGTGGGTCGGGCCGCGTCCCCACTTCTCACCGCTGGAAACGAGTTCCAGCTCAACCACTCCCTTCGCGCCCAGTTCAACCGTGATACTGCCATCGAGATCCTGTGATGCGCTGGGCAGGAAGATCCCTTCCGTCTTCTTCAGCGCGGCGATGACCTCCGGCCGCCGCACAATCTGCGGAAAGTGTGGAGAGCCGATTTCTTCTTCCCCTTCCGCCACCAGCACAAGATTGACGGGAATTTTGCGCCCCGCACCGCGAATCGCATGCAGCGCCGCGAGGAATGTAGCCTCCGGTCCCTTCTGATTCACCGCCCCGCGCCCGACGACGACCGTTCCCATCCCCGGCTTGTCGACCAGCGCCGCGTCCCAAGGGGGCGACGACCATTCCCTGGGGTCGACTTGCTTGACGTCGTACATGAAATACACGCCCAACGTGCGCGCAGCCCCGGCATCAAGCGTGGCAAAGATGCCCGGCTGCCCGTCGGTGGGAACCTTGGTCACCGACTGAAAACCAGCCTCCCCCAACATCTGCATGGTCAGGTCGCAGCCTTCCTGGACTTCCCGGTTCTCGGCAGCAATCGAGGGCTGGCGAATCCATGTCTGCAGGCGCTTCACGGCTTCATCATGACGTTTTTCGATTTCGGCAAATACCGGAGCCAGGTCAGCGCGTTCAGTTTGTGAAAGAGCAGGAAGAGTGATGGCAGCAGCGGTTGCGGCGGTCCCAACAACGAAGTCTCGACGATTCATGGCCCGAAGGTTAACGTGAAGGCGCAGGGGTTGTCCACGAGGATAGATCCCGGGTCAATGTTGTTGGTGAAATCGCGAAGGGCTTCTAAAGTCGAACTCCGCGCATCACGGTGACGGCCGAGCCCTCAGCCAGGAAGGCGGACGTTGGTCTTCCACGGAGCACCATCGCGAACTCCTTTCCGTAGAGTGCCTCGACTTCCCCACTGAACTCCGGTTCTCCAACTCTCCAGGCTCTCCACGAGGGATGTGTGACCCGATATTCCATGCAGCCGCCGCCCGCCTGCGCCACATATCCCCAGTAGTGTTCGGTGATGAACTGCCCATGCGAGCCTTGGCGCGGAAGTTCGGGTTCACCCTCAGCCTGGACGCGCATCCGGCTCCAGCTGCCCTCCGTCTTCCATCGGTACGCCACAGCGAGCCGGCTGCGATCGAGCACGGTGATCTCGTGCGCCATCGGCAATGCGACGTAGTTCTCGTTGTAAACAGAGCGCGCGACGAACGCGATCGCCCGGTGCGGAACAATCTCGCGGATGAACACAACCCCGCGCCGCACCTCGTCACCCTCGCGGCGCCGAACGTAGAACCGCAGGTTGACTTCATCGAAGGTCGAATGAAAGGGAATCGCGAGACCGAAGACGCGTGTGTTCAGGAAACGAAATCCCACCAGGCTGACGAAAACTCTCCCGCCCCAGCGATCAAGTTCCGTACCAGCCGGAACTAAAGGCAGCAAAAGCCCGGCATCCACCTCGTAGTTCAACATCGCGAGGTAGCGCCACTCCGCAGTGAGAAACACCCGGTCAGAACTCACGTTCTGAGGATGAAGCAAGAGAAGGCCACGACTCAAATAAGACTTTCGCGAAAGGATGTCAGAAGTGTGCTGCGGTTTTCCTGAGACCTGTGACCCGTCACCTGTGACCAACCCTACGGATCGTACACCGCGCTGCCCATGCCGGCTTTTTTCGCGGCGTCCTGCATCTCTTCGAGCTTCTTCTTTTGCTCGGCCAGTTGGGTCTGCATGTTGGCCACCTGCTGCTGCTTCTTCGCCTGATACTGGTTGTACTGCACGCCGTTCACGTAGGCGTTCGCCTCGACGAAGCGAATGGACTCACTCAGCTTATCGATATTTGCCTGCAAAGTGGCAATCCGATTTTTCTGCGCCAGAATCTGGTTCTTCCAGTCCTCGGCGGACTGCCCGCCAGCCGGGGCGCTCGACGACGCAACTGGTTCCGTCTTCCCGATGGTCTCCTGCTCACCCGGCGTAAGGTCGGGCGTCTCGGGAATATCTTCGTTGGTGATGACTTTCTTCTTGGCGGTTCCCTTGGCCTTTTCCTTCGCGCGCGTTTGCCGCGCAACGTCGCCCAGCGACTGGGCACAAGCCGCGCTCCCAGTTCCAAGCACAACTACCGCCACCAACATCACAAGAATACGGCGCATACACGCCTCCCGGCGCCGACCGAAACCAGAGCCTGGTGGGATGTTAGCTCGCCGGCTGGCTGCGCTCTAATTACCTATGTAACTGTCCCTTGGGCCATCGCGATGACCTGCCCGGCGGAGAGCCCGCTCTGCCGCAAATGCCGGATGCTCAACGCATCATGACGTTTGGCTAGTCGCACCCCCAACCCATCGCGCACGAGTTCGCAATGAAAGTAGTCCGGAAGCGAATAACCCAGCGACCGGATCAGGAGAATCTGGCGCGCCGCAGACTTGAGCAGATCCGCCCCGCGCACCACCTCCGTGATGCCCATGGCCGCATCATCCACGGCAACGGCAAGTTGATAGGCGGGAACGTCGTCGCGACGCCAGACGAGAAAGTCGCCGAAGTCGCGTCCGGCCACGTAACGTTGCGCGCCCAGGTTCAGGTCGGTGACCTCAAGCTCTTCGTCCTCCGGCACGCGGAAGCGCCAGTTCGCTCCTGCAGGCTCAGTAAATTGGACAGCATCAGTACGGCCACGGCACCGGCCGGGATAGATGGGTTCATCGTCGGCATCATTCGGTGCGCTCGCGACCTGCGCCAGGTCCTTACGCGAGCAAGTGCACGGAAAGATAAACCCGCTGTCGCGCAATCGCCGCCAGGCGTCGAGATAGTGTGCCCGGCGCTCGCTTTGCGCGTAAGACGCGAACGGCCCGCCGCAGTCCGGGCCCTCGGTCCATTGAATCCCAAGCCAGCGCAGGTCCTCGATCATCGCCTGGGCAAACTCCGCCCGCGAGCGCTGCGGATCGAGATCTTCGTTCCGCAGGATCAACGTGCCCTGATGCTCCCGCGCCCGCTGCGCGGCAATCCAGAACGTCCGCGCGTGGCCGATATGGAGCAGACCGGTAGGCGAGGGGGCGAGACGGCCGCGGTAATGTACTCTCTCACTCACGCCTGCATTCTAGCGATACTGCACCGCGGCCGTGTCGCCCCAGACACATCGTGCGGAGCCGACCACGGATTGCCCGGCTGGAATATCTGTAAATCCAGCCCAATCAACACAGCGCCGATTGGCCCTCCCACTGCCATATCCCTTGCGACTGCACTCGCAGCGGAGGTGAGACCCATGGCAAACTTTCAATCCCCAGGCAAGAACAACAGCAGCATTACCGGCACGATGCTTTCATCCTGGTCGCGCCAGCAGAAAATCGCAATGATCGCCGGATTCGTGATCCTCGGCTTTCTGATCGCGATGAGCGCATGCTCGAAGCAAGCTTCGAAATCGGCACTGGTCGGCGTTTCCAAGCCGGAAGCAACGACTCAGGCCAGCGTAACGCCTGCGCCCACCACAGCTCCCGCGCCCGCACCGATCGCAAAAAAGAAGGCCAAGAATCGCCCAGCCACGATCGTGACCTACAGCGATCCGGCGAACGGCGTTTCGTTCCGCTATCCGCGGAAATATGAATTGGCCAGCGGCGAAAGGGTTTCTGCGCCTGGTGAAGGCAAGGGCCCGATGCCCATGAACTTCGTGCAAACCGGTGGCACAGCGGTGGCGAGTGTTGCCTTGCCGGATGGATCGTATCCCGGCACAGACTTCAGCGCGGCGTTCTTCAACGTGAACGTAAACCGCAGCCTCTCTGCGCAGGAATGCTCGCAGTTTGCAGTCGTTGATTCGAGCAATCCGGATGGCGAGGCGCTGAATCCGGAAAAGGTTGAGGTCGGATCGCTGCAGCTCGACAAGACAACCGACTTCACCGGCGACGGCATGCAGCAGACCGAAGCGCAGTACTTCCATCGCTACGAGAACGGCGCCTGCTACGAGTTCGTACTTGGGCTGGATACCGCCGGCTTTGGCGCCGACGCCAAGATCGAAGCCGTCAACCGCGACCAAGTCTTCGCCAAGCTGCAGAAGATCCTGGAGAGTGTGAAGATCCAGCCGGCCGAAGTTGAGAAACAGCAGGTGGCGGCGACTACGACTGCTCCCGCGGAAACCGCGAAGCAGTAGCTTTCATCTCTGCTGGATGGCAGGGGCGCCTTCCAGCAGCCGGTGCGGGGCGGGACGCCACCGCAGTTACCGGTGAGGCGCCGGCGGCTAACCCCTCGGACGCCGGCGATCTCGAGCCTGGGCCACGCGAATCACACGCGTGGCCTTATCCTTTGTCAGCCGCCTTTTGGCCTCTGCCACAAGTCGCGTAGAATTCCCCGGAAAGGAGAAACGCATGACCCAGAAGATCATCGATGTAGTCGGCACTTCTAAAGAGAGTTTTGCCAAGGCGGCGGAGAGCGCGGTCAAAGAAGCCGCCAAGACCGTCCGCAGCATCAAGTGGGCGCACGTGGAGTCGCTCGACATGCTGCTCGATGGAGCCAAAGTCGTGCAGTATCGGGCGACGACGAAGATCTATTTCGACGTGGAGAATTAGGCGGCGAACGTCCTGGACCGAAGGCCGGTAGCTGATGGGGCTGGATGGAAGCGACACCGTCGGCCGGCATGTGGAGCTTCACATCCTTGCCTCCTGCCGAGCGAACGAGAGTTGGTGACGAAGCCACGCTGCGAAGGCCTGCCTACCTGGCTCGATACCTCAGGTTTACGGTCGCGGTCTTGTGCGCCTTCACGGTTCCAACATACGCGTAAACCAATGACGTATCACTAATTCCAACGCCAGACGCGCTGGCGTGGTTGGCAAAATCGCAGGGGTTCGGAGGGTCCGGCTGGAGCCTTGCATAGCCCTGCTGGAATTGAGTCCACGCTCCAACATTTTCCAGCACCAGGCCCCGATTTATGCCGTCACCACCCACAGCGAATTCCCATGCGAATGCACTTTGCAGTGATGCTCCGGTGCCCGCTCCAAAGCTCCGAGCGGAATCTGGGTCGGCATCCACAAACCGGATGAGGTAGGCCACTCTATCTACAGCCTGATTGTTGGAGAGAGCCATCTGGATTTTTGCGGAGCCTGCCGTCGCATCCTTGGCGATGGTCTGTACGAAGGTCCAGTTGCCGTCAGTCGTGGAGCGGGAGATCTTGATCGAGCTGTCGTTCGCACTCAGAATCGTTGGCGGATTCAGGTTCCCGCTATTGACATTGAGAAACTCGTAGTAGGCCGTGCCGGGCACCGGGTCCTGCTGGCAAAACCCGTACCCCTCGCCCTGGGCTCCGATATGAAAGTGACCGGCAGGAGTCTCGATTGAGGTGATGGTGCCGCGATCGCTGACGCAATATCGAATGAAGGCATTGCTGCTGCTATTGGCGGTAAAGAGATGATCGCAGGCCGGAGCTTGCGCGCCGGAAGCAACGGCTGTCGCGGAAACCGGGGCGGTCCGCTGGCCATACAACAAACTCGCCAGAAGAAACAGGACAGCGAACTCTAAGACCTGCATTACTCGCTTCATCATCAATCTCCGGCTGGGTGAATTTTGTCGCGTCGGTTAAGGAGTCTGGTGCCGCCACTATGTGCCGCGATAGCCCAGGGTTACGATCACGGTCTTGTGAGCGCCAACCGAGCCGACATAGGCATAGACCAACGACGTATCGACCCCTTCTAGGAATGGGCTGCGTTCTGCATTCCCGGCAAAAGCGCACGGGTTTGGCGGGTTGGGGATTCCTTGGAGATACGCCTGCTGGAACCCACTCCACTTGCCGATATTTCCCAGTTGCAAGCCATAATGAACAGGAACGCCGGCGTCCTCGTTCCAAGCGAACGCACTCTGGATCGCGGCTCCGGAAGCGGCGTTGTGCGTCTGCTGGCCGTCTGGATTGACATCAACAAAACGGGCGATGTAGGCGACCTTGGCTAATGGCTGGTTGTTCGTCAGAGCCATCACCAGCTTGATAGAGTGGGTAAGCGCAACCTTGGAAATGGTTTGTACCAGGGTCCAATTGCCGTCGGCTGTCGTGCGTGAAATCTTGATCGAGCTGGAGCTCGCGCTCAGGATCTGCGGGGCCTGCCAGTTGCCGCTATCGAAATTCAAGTAGTCATAGTAGGCCGTGCCCGGAGTCGGATCCTGCTGGCAGAAACCGTATCCCTCGCCTTGGACGCCGATATGGAAGTGCGCCAGCGGAGCTTCCACCTGCGTGATGTTTCCACGATCATTGACACAGTATTGAAAGAATGTATTGCTGCTCGCCTTGCCGATGCTGAAAACATGGGGGCAATCCGTGGCGCTCATCGTGATGGCCGGTTGACCGGCAACGGCAAGCTGATGGAAGGGTTGTTGGCCATAAGAAGCTCGAGCCGCCAGCGCGAAAGTGAGTGATACCAAGCCAAATCTGGCGAACTTCATCAACCGACCTCCTGATTGCGACCAGTCTGTATTTGCGCCATAACGGCGATATCGGGAAACCAGTCGCAGACAGGCCTTCTCTATGGGAATAATCGGAAACCGCACGCCAAAGGCGACACGGCACAATGGGTTTCGTCGCCAGACGCATGTGGCCTTAGCCCCCAGCTGTGGTTGCTCTCGTTCAGAATGATGAGTGACACTCGCATAGAGTGTCCAGATGCAAGTTCGCAGAGGAAAGGCACCCGGTTCGGGCCGGCTGGCTGGGACCGGAGTGGAGTTGAGCCGCGAGGCGCGGGTGCGGTTGGCCTGGATGGATTTCTATCGTGATTGCGACAACCTAGCCCACACCTGCCGGCACTTCGGCATCAGTCGCCAGACGTTTTATCGTTGGCAACGGCGCTACGATCCGTACGATTGGACAACGCTGGAAGAGCACAGCCATCGTCCTCGCCAGTGCCGTCAGCCGACGTGGGCTTTTCCCTTAGAAGAAAAGGTGTTGGGGTTGCGGTTGCAGTTTCCGCGCTGGGGCAAGGACAAGCTGGCCGTGCTGTTGCGTCGCCAGAAACTAGCGGTTTCGACTTCCATGGTGGGCCGCATTCTCACCCAACTCAAGCGTCAGGGCCGACTCGTAGAATCGCCCCGCAACGGAGTTCCGGGATCGCGCCGCGCTCTGCGACCCCGTCCCGATGCCGTGCGCAAACCCAGGCAATATGCGGTCTCCGAGCCCGGCGACCTGGTCGAAGTCGACACCCTCGACGTGCGTCCCATCCCGGGTGTGGTCTTCAAACAGTTCACCGCCCGCGATGTCGTTTCCCGCTGGGATGTCCTCCAAGCCCACCCTCGCTCCACCGCCCGAGCCGCCACCGAGTTCCTCGATACCTTGCAGCACCGCATGCCGTTTCCCATCCGGGCGCTGCAGATCGACGGCGGTCTCGAGTTTGCCGCGGAGTTCGAACCGGCCTGCCAATAGCGCGGGGTCCATCTGTTCGTCCTGCCTCCCCGTTCTCCTAAACTCAACGGCGCCGTCGAACGTGCCCATCGTACCCACACCGAGGAGTTCTACCAGGTCACCCCTTGCTCCCTGGAGATGAACCAACTCAATCGTGAACTCCGTCAGTGGGAAAAAATCTACAACACAGTCCGCCCTCATCAGGCCCTCGGCTACCTCACCCCTCGTCAATTCCTCCACCAGCTCTCATCTCAACGAAAGGAATGAAAAGTGTCACCTATCTACTGGACGAGTACAGTGGTTTGACCGATTCGACGCAGGACGATAAACTAGATGGGTTTGCCTGTACTTGCGGGCCCGTTCTGGGTTCGCGCCGCACATCCGGTGAGATACCGCAGCGGAAAAAACAGCAAGCAAAGGATTCTGGCGGAGCTTCGCTCCGCCGGGCGGCTCGACGGTCGTCCCTACGTGTGTTCTGGAGGGTTACATGTACGCGGTGATCCGCGCTGGTGGAAAGCAATACAAAGTCGCCCCGGGCGATGTCGTCCGGCTGGAGAAGATGAACGGCACCGATGGGCGGGTCGAGTTTGCCGACGTGCTGGCTGTGTCGCCGGAAGCGGGTAGCGTGCGTCCCGGATCGGGCGCGCAGGTAACCGGCGAGATCCTCGGCGAAGGACGCGGCGAGAAGGTCCTCGTCTTTCACTACAAAAAGAAGAAGCAGTACAAGAAGCTGCGCGGGCACCGGCAGAACTTCACCGCCGTCCGCATCACCGAGATCGCCTTCGACGGCCAGTCCTTCAAGGCTCCCGAACTGCCGAAAAAAGAAAAGAAAGTGAAGAAGGCGGCCACCGAGGCCGCGGAAGACGCGGCCCCAGCGAAGACCGCCAAGAAGAAAGCGGCCAAGAAATCGGCAGCGAAAAAATCCGCGAAAAAGAAGTAGCCCGGCCGACATTGCTGAAGGCCGACAACTGAGAACTGAGAGCTGACTTATGGCGCATAAAAAAGGGCAGGGAACATCCCGCAACGGGCGCGACTCGAACGCGCAGCGGCTGGGATTCAAGGCATTCGGCGGACAGGTCGTCCCCGGCGGCACCATCATCGTCCGTCAACGCGGCACACGCGTGAAGCCCGGCCTGAACGTCGGCCGCGGCAAGGACGACACGCTTTTCGCCAAGATCACCGGGCGCATCAAGTTCCTCGACAAGGGCTCGATGGGCAAGTTCGTCATGGTCGAACCCGTCGAAGCCAACTAGCGGCAAGATGGAGCGCCGGGCCCCCTCGCCCGGCCGCGGCTGCAGATCACGGACGCTCTCGTCGGCCGGGCAAATGGACTCAGAGAGGCGCTGAAGAAATAGTTCGATTCGTTCTCCCGCTATACTCGAATCAGCCGTGGAATCAGTTGTCGTGCTCCCTGTCACCTGAGACCTGTGACCTGCTGTGTTCATCGATGAAGCCAAAATCCGAGTGAAAGCCGGCGACGGCGGCAATGGCTGCATGGCCTTCCGGCGCGAGAAGTTCGTCCCCCGCGGCGGCCCCTCCGGTGGCGACGGCGGCAAGGGCGGCGACGTCTGGATGGAATCCAGCGAGCGCCACAATACACTCGTTCATTTCCGCTTCAATCCCGAATACAAAGCTGAACGCGGACGCCACGGTGAAGGCGCCAAGAAGACCGGCCGCGACGGCGGAGACATCGTCCTGAAAGTGCCCGTCGGCACGATCGTCTACGACGAAGACACAGGTGAGAAAGTCCACGACTTCGCCCACGCCGACGACCGCATCGTCATCGCCCGCGGCGGCCGCGGTGGACGTGGCAATGCTCAATTCGCCACCTCGACCCATCAGGCCCCGCGCGAGCACGAGGACGGGCGCCCCGGCGAAGAGCGTAATTTCAGACTCGAACTGAAGCTGCTCGCCGATGTCGGACTGGTCGGGTATCCCAACGTGGGCAAGTCTACGTTGATTTCGCGCATCTCGGCGGCGCGCCCGAAGATTGCGGACTATCCGTTCACCACACTCGAGCCGAACCTTGGCGTAGTCGTGGTCGGCGACAAGAAAGATGAAATCAGCTTCGTCGTCGCCGACATCCCCGGCCTGATCGAGGGCGCCCATACCGGCTCCGGGCTGGGCACGCAGTTTCTGCGCCACATCGAGCGTACCCGGCTGCTGGTGCACCTCGTCGACGTCTCGGATGCCAGCGGACGGCCCGATGTCGTGAAAGATGTCGAAGTCATCCTCGGAGAGCTGTCGAGCTTCGGCGCCGATCTCGAGAAGAAGCCCATGTTGATGGTGGCGTCGAAAATTGATGTGGCCAATCCGGACAAGCTCAAGAAGCTCAAGCAATGGACCACGCGCCGGAAGCTGAAGCTCTACCCGATCTCGGCGGTCACGGGCGAAGGCATCGACAAGTTGAAGTTCGCTATGGCCAAGGAAGTGGAAATGCTGCGAACTGCTACGGCTGCGCAAGGCGATGATGTCGGGCACGACCTGCAGAGAGTTTGACTGCGGAGCCCTTCTCGCGACGGGCCTCTCCAGCGACCGCTTCTTCGTGAAGCGGCATCTCAGAGTCAATCGTCGCTCTCGAGGTCTTCATGACAGCTCGTCCCTGGCGCAAGACCAAATCCACTACAAAGTCCAAGTCTGGCAAACGCTGGGTCTCCGGCGTAAAGACCGTCTCGACGTTTCCGCTCAAGGGACTCTTCACCTGCGATCCAGCGACGATCGCGAAATCTTTGGCGTCGAAGAAAGTCTCGCCAAAAGGTCCAGCATCGGGCATGCGCATGCTTGTGCACTTCATCAACCGGGCCGGCAAGGGGTTGAGCGCCACCCGGCGGGCGCAGCTGGAACGGGCGAAGGTACTGCTGTCGGAACGCATCAGGAAATTGAAAGAGGCCCGGAGCAGAAAGCCTGCGTGACTGGCTACTTCCCGATACAGAACGTCCCGAAGATGAGGTTGAGGATGTCGTCGGTCGTGGTGGCACCGGTGATCTCGTCCAGCGGGCGGAGGGCGCCATAAAGGTCGAGCAGGAGCATTTCGTGCGGGACCCGGGCTGTGACGGCGTTGGCGGCAGCGGCAACGCCGGCGAGCGAATCGGCGACCAGCTTCTGATGGCGCACGTTGGTCAGGAACCCGCTCTCGATCTGGGCCCCCGCATCGCCACCCACCTGTCGCAGGATGGCGGAACGTAGTTCCGGAATGCCCGACCCGGTTAGCGCCGAAGTTTGCACTCGTATCAACTGAGAGCTGAGAACCGGGAGCTCAGAACTCCGCAGATCGCTCTTGTTTTCGACCACGATCGCCGGCCTGCCTTCAACCTGTCCCAGCAACTCCCGGTCTTCGTCAGAAACCGGCTGCGTCGCATCCAGCACCACCAGCACCAGGTCGGCGTCAGCGAGTGCCTCCATCGATTTTCGGATGCCGATGCTCTCCGCTTCGTCGAGCGCGCGACGGATTCCGGCCGTATCCACCAGTTGCACAGGAATTCCACCGAGCGCGACCGTCTCGCTGACCAGGTCGCGCGTCGTCCCCGGCTGCGCCGTAACAATGGCCCGCTCGCGCTCCACCAGCCGGTTGAACAGGCTCGATTTGCCCACGTTGGGCCGACCGACAATCGCCAGCGTCAGCCCCTCGTGCACGATGTTGCCGTAAGCAAAGCTCGCAGCCAATCGCTCAAGTGGCTCGCGAACCTCGGCGATATGATTGAGAATCGTGACATCGGCCGCAATCGACACATCGTCCTCGGCGAAATCAATTCCCGCTTCGAGCAGCGCGATCAACTCAACCAGTTTCTGTTTAATCGGCTTCAGACGCTTTGAGAGCGCGCCTTCCAGCTGCTGCGCGGCCACCTTGACCTGAAAGAGCGTCTGCGAATCGATCAGGTCGCGGACCGCTTCGGCCTGGGTGAGATCAAGACGCCCATTGAGAAATGCGCGCATGGTGAACTCGCCCGGCTCAGCCAGGCGCGCACCGCCGGCAAGACACAATTCGGCGATGTGACGCAGCACCACGGGAGAACCGTGCGCTGAGATTTCTACGATGTCGTCGGTGGTGTAGGAATGCGGCTTGGCGAAATAGGTGACGACGACCTCGTCGATCCGCCCGGCATGTGGATCGACCAGCTCTCCAAAGATTGCGTGACCCGCTTCGAGCGCACGTTTCAGCCGCAACATCGGCTCAGCAATCGCACGCGCCTGCGGCCCCGCGATCCTCACTACCCCGATCCCGCCGCGGCCAGGAGGAGTCGCAATGGCGACAATCGTGTCGTCGAGATTCACAGCAGCATTCTAGCCGTGGCAGCGTGGGTCGGTGCCGCCTACGCCGCGGCCCGGGCCGGTACCGGCTGCGCGCAATGCGCGCAGCGCTTGGCGTCGATGGGAATCTCGCTCAGGCACTCCGGACACTTTTTCGTCGTCGGATCGGCCGGAGCCGGAGCCTTCCGCATGCGCGCCACCAGAGCATTGATCGGCGTGACTACGAAGAAGTAAATTGCCGCCGCAATCAACAGGAAATTCACCACTGCGGTAACGAACACTCCGATCGGGAACGCAGTCTGGCCGACCGTGAACACCACCGAAGAAAAGTCCGGCTTGCCAACCAGAAGCGCGATCAGAGGTTCAATCAGCGACTTGACAAAGGATGTGACCACGCCGCCAAAAGCCGCGCCAATCACGATACCGACCGCCATATCGACTACATTGCCGCGCAGAATGAATTGCTTGAAGCCGGATAGCATAGAACGCCTCCAGACCTGGAATGCGGGCCAATCTAAACGCTGGGTGCAAGATTGGTCAAGAGCAGGTGAGCGACTCTGCAAGTCGGGAAAACGACAACGTCAGACTTCAGATCCGCATCGGCATCACGATATACCGGTACTTGTAATCTTCGCCTTCGGCGGGGCGGAACTGACCGGCGGACTGCGGATCCTTGAGTTCGAGTTTCACTTCGCCCGACCCGGTTGCCTTGATGAAGTCGGTCAGATATTGGGCATTGAAGCCGATGGTCATCGGATCGCCGTTGTAGGCGACTTCCAGCGAATCCTCCGACTCACCCGAGTCGGTTGTAGCGGAGAGCTTCAACTCGCCCTTCTCCAGCCGCAGGCGCACCGCATGGGAGCGTTCGTCGGCAAACTGCGCTACGCGCGAGATCGCAGCACCCAACTCTTCCCCGTGCACCGCAATCGACTTGGTGATCTCCTTGGGAAGGACGGCTTCGTAGTTCGGAAACTGCCCGGTGAGCTGACGCGAAGTCAACAACCGCGGGCCCACACGGAAGTACAACGTCGATTCGTCCTTGGCGAAATCAATCGTCTCGGCATCCGTCGCATCGAGCAAAGTTTTCAGCTCGTCCATCGCCTTCTTCGGCACCAGCGTCTTCATCTCTCCGGAAACGCCATCGAACTTCTCCCCCGAGCGCTCAATGTGAGCGAGGCGGTGGCCGTCGGTCGCCACCATTGTGATGGACTCTGGCTTCAGCACCATCAGGGCGCCATTGAGTGTGTAACGCGACTCTTCGGTCGCGATGGCAAAGCCAGTCTTGGCGATCATCGAGCGCAACACAGCCGATGGGATCTTCACAACTCCAGCCGAAGGAAACACCGGTAGCGTTGGAAAATTCGACCGCGCCATGCCCACCATCTTCGTGTTCGAGCGCCCGCAGCGGATGCTGACCCAGTGGTTCTCCATCAAGCGGATCGTGATATCGGCATCCGGCAGCAGCTTCACATAGTCGTAGAGTTTGCGCGCCGGGACCGTGCACGCCCCCTCTTTCTTCACCTTGGCGTCGCAGGCAGTACGCAGGCTCAGGTCAAGATCGGTCGCGGTCAGCGTCAGCTTGTCGCCGGCTGCTTCGAACAAATAATTGGAGAGGATAGGAATCGTGGTCTTGCGTTCGACCACTCCCTGAGTTGCAGTCAGTTCACGCAGCAGTTCGAATTTGCTGATCGTGATCTCCATGGTTGACGTGGCCACAGCAGGGGCAACTTCCACCGGCATAAGAGGCTCTCCCGACTCTACTTCTATTACTTCCTTATATCAAAAGATCAAACCATTCAACCAGTAGTAGCAGTAGGCGCTGCGGAGAAGTGGAAAATCTGTCTAGGTCCCATCCGCTCAGTTGATTCCATGTCCTGGGTCGATGTGAAGGATAGGGCCAATTGAGTGCGGAGAGCAAAGCACAATGTGGATAGTTCCTCTCCGCGATCCCTGTCACCCACAACTTCCACAACCACTCCACAGCCGGTGGGCTGGAATACTGGCACGCAGAGTGGAAAACCGGCGGAAACCAGCGTCTATGCGCCCAACTGCTCGGTCAACTTGTTCAGCAGCCTGTTCAAATCTTTATCGCCCTTCCGTACCTCTTCGATCTTCTCCACCGAGTGCAAGACCGTCGTGTGGTGCTTTCCGCCGAACTGGCGCCCAATCTCGGGAAGCGAGGCCTCGGTCAGATGCTTGGCAAGGTACATGGCAATCTGCCGCGGATAGACGATGGACCGCGAATTATTCTTAGCCTTGATCTCGACCAGACGTAGCCCGAACTGCTCCGCCACCGCCTTCTGGATCGATTCGATGGTGACACGCCGGGCTTGCGAGTCGATAAAGTTCTTGAGTACCTGCTGGGTGTAAGGCAGCGTGATCTCAGCCCCGATCAGCGACGAGTGCGCGACCAGGCGAATCAGGGCGCCCTCCAGTTCCCGCACGTTTGACCGGATGTTCGACGCAATAAACAGCGCAACATCAGTCGGCAGTGTGACCTTCTCCTGCTCCGCTTTCTTTTGCAGGATGGCGACCTTGGTCTCCAGATCGGGCGGCTGGATATCGGCGATCAGTCCCCACTCGAAGCGGCTGCGCAGACGGTCCTCCACTTCGGCCAACTCCTTCGGCGGACGGTCGCTGGCAATCACGATCTGTTTCATTGACTCGTGCAGAGCGTTAAAGGTATGAAAAAACTCTTCCTGCGTTCGCTCTTTCTGCGCCAGGAACTGGATGTCGTCCACCAGCAACACGTCCACAGTCCGGAACTTGTCGCGGAAGCTGATCATCTTGTCGTAGCGCAGCGAGTTGATCATTTCGTTGGTGAACTTCTCGCTGGAGACATAGCAGATCGCCGACTGCGGCGAGCGCAGCTTGATCTCATGCCCGATCGCCTGCATGAGATGCGTCTTCCCCATGCCCACGCCGCCATACAGGAACAGCGGATTGTAGGCTTTAGAAGGACGCTCCGCGACCGCCTGGCAAGCGGCGTGTGCAAACTGATTGCCGCTGCCGATCACAAAGGCATCGAACGTGTATCGCGGATTCAGTTGCGCCGCACTGTCCCAGTCAAAACGCGCTTGACTGTGGAACAGCGCGGCGGGCGCCGCACTCGGGCCCGACGATGCCGCGATGGATAGCCCCCCGTTGTGGCGTATCGGGGTGTTCGACGGATCGTCGTCGGGAGTGACGAACTTCACATCTTGAAACTCGAGCCCTAGATTGTCGATCGCTTCCTGAATGAGATCAGCGTACTTGTCGCCTACGTGGCGGAACTCGGCGGTGGGAACACGGACAAAGAGAATGCCTTCGCTGGCGTGGCTGTAACGGGTCGGCTTCAGCCACGTGTCGTAGGAGTGACGATTGATTTTCTTTTCCAGCGCATCAAGGATGCGCGCCCAGGGATTCGGAATTATGGCGGAACCGGAAACGGACATTTTTTTCAGAAATACGGGGCCGCCGGTGAGGGCGCACCCGGGATCAAGCCGAACCTTTGCTATGAATTCTTTCTTACCGCAGAGCAACTACAGTGTTCGCTGTGCTGGTTGCCTTGGTGAAATTCACAACGGAGACGAACGGCATACTAGCACAAAAAATTTAGCCGCGTCGGTGTCTCTGAGAAAATTCTTCGGCGCGAGTGCTTCATCGAACCGCGATTTTTTCCCGCTGTCAAGTGTCGAGAAAATAACTGCCGCGCAAAGAGTGCAACTGCAAATTGCAGAGGTTGAAGTCGGACCGCGAAGGCTTCAGTACCGCCTCTCTCGTGGCCTGCGGGACTCCGGTGCAGGCCTGTAATCGCCGGGATAAACGACGACCGAGCGACGTCCGCCCTCGCCGTCACTCTCCGTGCGCAAATCTTTTTCGTCGCGCAGCGCGAGATGCACGATGCGCCGCTCCCGCGACGACATCGGCGCGAAACGATACGGCTCGCCAGTCCGGCGCACTTTGTCGGCCGCGGCGCGAGCCGCCAGTTGTAACTCTTCGATGCGCAGCGAGCGAAAATTCTTGCAGTCGAACCAGATCTTCTCGTGCTCATTCCCCTGCAGCCGCAAGATCTCCGTCCCCAGTAACTCGAAGGAACGCAGCAACTCGCCGCCGCGTTCCAGCAGCAAGGCAGAGTCAGGGCCCGCGAACTCCACCAGGATCTCCGGATGTTCCCACTCGCGCTGTTCGGCGATCGGAGGATCGACAGTAATCCGGTACTTCAATCGGAATCCGCCATGCGTGATCACGGCCTGAAGAAATTCTCCAATCTTCTTCGCGGCGGCGACTTTGTCGGTAATGGGCATAGTTCAGCTCTCAGGTCTCAGCAAGGCTTCCGGGTTGCTCGGAGCCCGAAGCCCGCAGCTACTTTTCTTTCTTCCTCGCACGCTTCTCCATCATCTCGCGCATCTCGCGGCCGAGCTTGGTGCGGTTCATGATAGCCTGCTGCACGATTCCGATCAGATTGCCCACGGACCAATAAAGACAAAGTCCGGAGGCCAGGTTCCAACTGATGATCCCCAGCATGCCCGGCATCATGATGTTCATCATCTTCTGCTGCGCCGGGTCCATGCCTGCCTGCGGCGTCATGCGCTGCATGAACAACATGCTGACGATGACCAGGATGGGGAGCACATGGATCTGGCCGAGCTCGGGCGAAGACAGGTCGTGAATCCACAGCCACGGCGCATGGCGCAGATCGATGGCCACGCCGAGCATGCGGTAGTAAGCGAACAGGAATGGCATCTGGATCAGGAGCGGCAGGCATCCGCCTGCCGGGTTCACGCCTTCTTTCTTGTACAGCGCCGAGACTTCTTGGTTCATCTCCGCTTTGCGCGGATCGCGCAGGCTGTACTTCTTGTACTTTTCCTGGATGGCCTTGATCTGGGGCGCAACGCGCTGCATCTTCAGCATCGACTTCATCTGTGTCAGACGGAGCGGCAGCAGTGCAAGGTTGATGAACAGCGTCTGAATGACAATCGCCCAGCCCCAGTTGGCGACGATGTGGTTGTAAGTCCACTTTAACCACAAGAACAACGGCCGCGCGATATAGCCGAGCCAGCCGAAATCGACAATGGCTCGCAAGTCCGGATCCGCCCCGGTGATGCCCGGCACATGGACCGATTCCAGTACCGGCAACGCCTTCGGCCCGACGAATAAACGCTCTGTCGTCGACCCCTTCAGGCTGCCGACCGCCGCCCCGTACACGTCCACCCGGTCTCGCTTCGTGTCGCTAGAGTCGGACGGGTTATGTGGGATCTCGATCTGATTGCGCAAAGTGACGAGCGCCGCACTCTGCGGATCCTGCGGCATGAAGACCGCCGCGAAGTACTGGTCCGATACGGCTGCCCAGTCGAACGGACCCTGGATCGTGGTGCCGCCGACAGCCTTTATTGCTGGAAGCAACGTCCAGCCGTTCGCCAGGCGTTCCACTTTGCCGTCGTTTTGATACGCGATCTGACTGGCCGCGAATGTAGCCGCGGTCGACTGATCGCCGAAGCCCTCGGGCCACATCGGGAAGGCCGTGACCTCACTGCCTTTCACCCGCACCGAGGTACTCACGTCCACCACGTAGGTGTGATCGAACTTGAACGCCTTTCGAACGGCAACGTCGCCATCGGCGTACTCGAACACAATTTCAGCCGGGGCCGAGAGCGTGGCACCAGGCGCGCGGTCGGATGAGTCTACATAGAGCGCCGAATTCAGCTTGTTTCGCAGGTTTTCGTCGTAAGTCCACAACGACAGCGGATAGCCGTACTTCGGTGCGGCGACGGGATTCACCAGTTCCAGCGGTTTTTCTTTGTCGTCGGTGTATTTCTTCAAGACCCAGGACTTGACCTGCGCGCCGCGATTGTTGAAAACGATGCGATAGAGATCGTTCTCGATAACGATCTCGGACTCACTCGAAGCCTGCTTGGTGCCGGCGATCGCCGTTCCCGTGGCAGAAGCCGCCGCGTTCGACACCGCCCCTGCTGTGGCCGGTTGGCTTGCCGTCTGATTCTGTGCCTGCGAGGACGTCGGCTTTGCTTCCGGCGGCTGCGGCAGATACTTCTTGAATACGGTCTGAAACAACATGATTGCCAGAAACGTCAGCGCGAACACGAGCAGCAGTTTGCGCTCCGTTCCAGGCTCTTGCTGAGGATTGTGATATTCGGCCAAAAATGTAACTCGTTATAAGTTCGTGTAAGGACGCCCGCTCTCGGCCGTCCAGCCAAGCGAAGCTCGGCGATTTCTGATCTGTTGCTCTTTCAGCACCGGGTCATATCCGCCCTTCACAAAGGGATGGCACCGCAGCACACGCCCAGCCGTCATCCATGTGCCGCGAAGAATTCCAAAGCGCTCCACCGCTTCCAACGCATATTCCGAACATGTCGGAACATACCGGCACGACGGCGGTAGCGCGGGCGAAATCCAGCGCTTGTAAGCTCGCAGCATCCACAGGACCAGAGGTTTCATTTCTCAGCAATCTTCGCGGCTATCAGTTCAAACGCCCGATGGATCTCTTCGATCAGGACCGGAAACTCTGCCGTCAGCACTGACTTCTTCGGATTCACCACTACATCCACCGCTCCCTTGAGCCGCGACCGCTCCAACCGCACCGCTTCACGCAACCGACGCTTGATGCGATTGCGCGCAACCGCGCCTCCCAGCACCCGCCCGACCGTGAACCCGATGCGCGCAGCACCCTCCGCCTGCCGCAAGTAGAACACGGTCATGTGAGAGGAAAAGTGCCGGCGCCCCTGCTTGTATACGCGATCGAAGTCGGAATGTTTCAGCAGACGCGCCGTGCGAGGGAACTGCGCCCCTTCCTGTGTGACGGGTTTTCTTACACTCCGGTTCGGAGCGTCTGCGCTCACCAACTTGGAATCCTGCTCCTAAGGCGGGCCCTGGCCCGCTTGTGGGGAACACACTACTCGCGGAAACCCGGCTTCACCGAGACGCGCTTGCGTCCCTTGGCCCGGCGCCGCGACAGCACCTTGGCTCCGCTCTTCGTCTTCATCCGAGTCCGGAACCCGTGCTTTTTCGAGCGCTTGCGCCGGTTGGGTTGAAATGTACGTTTGGGCATGAAAAATCCCTGCTCCTGATTGAATCAGCTGCCTAGAGGCAAACGAAAAGTATAAATGACGCGCGGCGAACGCGGCAAACGATCTGCCGCGTCCGAAAAACACTCGTCAGCCTCTGCGTTCTGGCGTACCATTCCATTTTCCTAGGGAGGCACGCATGCCCAAGCGGGATCCCCGATTTCCCCACCGCTTGTTCGTAGCGGCGCTGGGTCTGGCGGTTTCTTTTCTGCTCTCATCTTCCGGCATGGCACAAGACAAACAGGGCCCTTTGGTTCTGGAACTCGATCACGTCTCCATCTGCGGGTCCGATCTGGATGCCTTGCGACAGTCATTCGCGGATGTCGCCATGACGCCCGACTTCGGAGGTCCGCACGGCAACGGCGTCACCCAGATGGCCTTCATCGGATTCGATGACCAGTCGTACATCGAATTGATTGCCCCGGTGAAAGCCGGCGTCACCGAGGGCTCGGAGTGGGCACGGTTCATGAGTGGCGCGGCCGAACCCTGCGCCTGGGCCGTCGGCACCAATGTCTTGCTCGAATACAGCGACCGGTTGAAGAAAGCGGGCATTGCTGTAGGAGAGCCGAAGCGGGGCAGCCGCAAGCGCCCCGATGGAACCAACATCGAGTGGACCACCGCACAGGTGGGCCCCGGCACTCCAGGGTCGCTCCTGCCGTTCATGATCGAAGATGAGACGCCCCGTGTCTGGCGCGTGCAGACCTCGGAGAGCGTTAAGGGGGGGCCTGTCTTTGGCGTGGAGAACGTCATCCTCGGTGTGAACAACCTGGATGCTGCGATTGCATTATTCCGCAAGGCGTACGGCTGGTCCGAACCGGTAACCGAAAATCAGAAAGAATTCGGGAAGGTCGCCTATTTTCCGGGAGAGCCTGTCATTCTCGCCGACCCTTCAGGCGGTGGATGGTTAGCCGATCGACTGGCCAAGTTTGGCGAGGGCCCGGTCGCCTATTTGCTCGGAACGCAGGATTTCAACTCCGCCGCGAAGAAATTCAAACTCTCGGGCACCAAGACCTGGTTCGGCCAGCGAGTCGGCTGGCTCGACGAAAAGAAACTGAAGGGCGCTCGGGTGGGAGTCATTGGCCAATAAGTGAGCCTTGCTGTCTGGTGAAGTGGTGCGGGAATATCCAACCAAGATACTCTATCCGCTGCTTCTGGCGTGCGTTATCGCTCCGGCGACCGCATCCGGCCAGACCAGGATCGATGTTCAGGAAGTGAAGGAACTCAAGCCGACCGGCAGTTTATCCACTTGCGCGTACCTCCCTCTGGATCGAGAAAAAGAATTCCTGCAAAAGGTCCCCGCAGACGAGCAAGTGACTGGATCCTTCATGGACGAGCACGCATACCAGATTCGCGGAAAGAAGAACCGGCGCGTGGCTTGGTTCGGCGTCGTGCGCGGCGCGATCTCTAAGAATGGGGATGAGCGCAACCGCAAGATCCTCATCCAGCAGACATACTTTGATGGCTTGACGGACTGTCACATTATGCTCGTCTCACACGCGGGAGCGGGAGACTTCGTCGCGGAGCTGAAGTCGACGGACACGACTCTTCCTGCCTTGTCGCTGGTTCGGGTTTACGGGACCGTGTTGGATGATGAGGACGGCATTCCCCACGTTTCCGCCGACTATGTTCGGGTATGGCCCTGGTTTACGTTCACTTTCACCGACCTCGGACCGGCAGACCATAGCAATCCAAAATGGGCCCAGTACTGCAAAATATGCAAGAGCGGCCGGATCTACAAACCTTATCCAACCGAAGACTACTACCGTGGAATTCTTGGCGACCCCAAAGACTTTCTCACCGCTCCGCTTCCCTAAGAGCGTAATTGCTTGCGAACACGTTTCGCTTTACTATCGCCATGAGTGTCGGCGCTAAAGCAAAATCCTAACCTCAAGGACCGCATCGTCTCCGCGGCCCCGGTCGAGGACGATTCCTCGTTTGAGCTCAAGCTGCGCCCGCAGCGTCTTGGCGAATTCATCGGACAGAACAAAGTCAAAGAAAACCTGGCCGTCGCCATCGAAGCTGCCAAGTCTCGCGGTGAAGCCCTCGACCATGTTCTGCTCTACGGGCCTCCCGGACTCGGCAAGACCACGCTGGCCAATATCATCGCCAACGAACTGGGCGTGGCCTTTCAGCAAACTTCCGGTCCCACTCTTCAGATCAAGGGCGATCTGACCGCGATTCTCACCAACGTCCGCGACAAACAGGTGCTCTTCATCGACGAGGTCCACCGTCTGCAACCGGCTCTCGAAGAGATCCTCTATTCCGCTCTCGAAGACTACAAACTCGACATCATGATCGGCCAGGGCCCGTCCGCCCGCACCCACACGATGGATGTGAAGCCGTTCACGTTCATCGGTGCAACCACCCGTGCCGGGCTGCTCTCGTCACCCTTGCGATCGCGCTTTGGCCTGTTGCTGCGCCTTGAGTTCTACTCCCACGAAGACCTGCGCGTTATCGTCGAGCGTTCCGCGGAAATTCTCGGGGTGAGCGTCGACCGGCCCGGAGCCCTGGAGATCGCGAGTCGGTCCCGCGGCACTCCGCGGATTGCCAACCGCCTCCTGCGGCGCGTACGCGACTACGCCCAGGTCCGTGCCGGAGGCAACATCGACCAATCCACTGCCCAGGCCGCGCTTTCCATGCTGGAAGTCGACCGCCACGGTTTCGACGAGATCGATCGCAAGCTGCTCCTGACCATCATCGAAAAGTACCAGGGTGGGCCGGTCGGCGTCGGTACGCTCGCCGCCGCACTGGCGGAAGAACCCGACGCCATCGAGGAAATCTACGAGCCCTTCCTGATCCAGATCGGCTTCCTCAACCGAACCCCGCGCGGCCGGGTTGCCACTCAGCTCGCCTACGAACACTTCGGAATCACGCCGAGCCGCCGCCAGAGCTCGCTGTTCTAGCGAATCGGAGATGCTGTTCGGGAGTCTCGCGGCTCCCGCCCGAACTCGCCCACACGCAGGTATCCTGCGAGTAACCAGGCCGCACTCCAACGTCACATAACACGCACTGACAAATCGAATGTTCTGTTGTATGGTCTTCAGTCAAGCTGTCTGAGGGGGCAGCTAGCACGCGAGGGTGTCGTTGTGTCCCGATTCCGGTTTCGCTGTCTAGTGTCCCTGGTGATAGTCCTGTTTCTGCCCTCCGCCTGGCCGCAGGCCGCGCCAGACGCAGGATCCGCGAAACTCTCTGAACCCCAAGCGGCTCCGCTGCACCTGGCGATCGATGACAACCACAACAACAGCTTAGTCATTCCCCGTCTCGCCCACAGCCCCGCGCTCGAGGACTTCCTCACCATGAAACCGCAGGGCGACGTCGCTCCCAACATGGCGAGAGTGACCCACTTCCTCCAGCGCGAACCCCACGATGGCGAGCCGGTCACTCAGCCGACCGAGGCTTTTCTCGGGTACGACGAGAAGAATCTCTATGCAGTGTTCGTCTGCCATGATGACCCGGCGAAGGTCCGCGCCCATGAAACCCGCCGCGAAGACTTCGAAGGCGACGACGACGTCGAGATCATGCTCGACACATTTCACGACCGCCGCCGGGCCTATCTGTTCGAAACCAACCCCAAGGGCGTACAGTTCGATGCCATCTGGACCGAGGCGTCCTACCAAGAGCAGACCAACGGAAACTTCGATGCCTCCTTCGACACGCTCTGGTATTCGCGTGGAAAACTGACGCCCCAGGGATACGTCGTCTGGATCGCGATTCCGTTCCGCAGCCTGCGCTTTCCCGCCCGGCAGGATCAGACCTGGGGCATCGTCCTGCTCCGCGAAATTACCCGCGAGAACGAAAAAGCTTTCTGGCCGCATGTGTCGATCAACGAGGAGGGCCGGCTGGGACACGCGGCGACCGCTCAGGGCCTGACCGGCATTTCTCCCGGCCGCAATATCCAGCTCATCCCTTATGGACTCTTGAATTCGTTCCACTCCGTCGACGACCGTGGTCCATTCTCACCCTGCGCCGCCAGCCCCGAAGGATGCGCCCGCTTCCAGAACCGCGATATCGGCGGCACATTCGGCATCGACGGAAAGGTCATCCTCAACGACAGCCTGGTGCTCGACGCCACCGCCAATCCCGACTTCAGCCAAGTCGAATCGGACGAGCCCCAGGTCACCGTCAACCAGCGCTACCGCGTTTACTTCCCCGAGAAGCGTCCGTTCTTCATCGAGAACGCCGACTACTTCCGCACGCCCATCGATCTTTTTTTCACGCGCAATATCGTCGACCCTGACGCCGGCATCCGCCTGACCGGCAAAGCTGGGCCCTACTCGCTCGGATTCCTCTCCGCCGACGATCGTGCTCTGGGATTGAGCGTACCCACCGACAACTCGACGGAGACGTTCAAGGCGCGCGACTATTTCAACATCGCCCGCGTCTCTCGCGACATCTTCAAACAATCAAGTATCGGGGCGATCTTTACCGACTGGGAATTTCCTGCGGCCGATCTCTTCAACCGCGTGGGTGGACTCGACTCGCGAATCAAGTTCTCGCCCAATCTCATCGCCACCTTGCAGGGAGTGGTTAGCTCCACGGGTGTTGGCCGTGACACCTCGACAGGCCCTGCTTATAAGGCTGACCTCACCTACACGAGTCGCCATGTCTTTCACGAAGGCACCTACAACGACATCAGCCCGGACTTCACCACCGTGCCCGGCTTCGTAAATCGCGTGGACATTCGCGAGTATCGCAACGACACCGCATACTTCTTCCGCCCCAAGCACAGCCCGGTCGTCAGTTGGGGACCGGAACTCATCGGGCACTGGACCTGGGATCACACCGGACTACGCCTCGATACCGACTACTATCCCTCACTGACGGTTGTTCTGAAGCGTCAGACCCACATCAGCATCACTCCCTACGAGGAGTATCGGGAGCGGTTGCGGCCCGGCAGCGATTACTTTGTTCCCGATACGTTCCCGGACGTGAACCTCGATTTTCACGAGCACGCCAGCGGCTTGACGGTCTCAACCGCCCCGACATCGCGGCTTACCCTGGGCGGGTATTACTACTGGGGAGATGAGATCAATTTCGTGCCCGGCCCCCAGAGCGTGCCTTATCTGGCGCGATTTGAACAAGCCACCGCGATCGCCACGCTACACCCGTTCAGCGCCGTCACGATCGACAATACTTACTTGTTCGCTCACCTGCGCACTCGCGACGCGAACGCAAACATCTTCAACAATCACATCATTCGCAGCAAGTGGAACTGGCAGTTCAATCGCGAGCTGTCGGTACGGGTCATTCTGCAGTACAACGCACTCTTGACGGAGAACCGGCCAGGAGATCCGGACAATACGTATCAGCTGACTTCTTTGCCGACCAGTAAGAACTTCAACACGGATTTCTTGATCACCTACCTGGTGCATCCCGGAACTGCGGTCTACGTCGGCTACAACAGCAACCTGCAGAATCTCGATCCGGGCCTGGCGATTGATCCCAATCTCGGCGGCGTGCAGCGTTCCGATCGCTTGATCAACGACGGCCGCCTCTTCTTCGTGAAAGTCTCGTACCTGTTCCGCTTCTGACAGCCAAGTTTGGTGAAACCTTGAAACTCTGACACCTTGAAACTAGATTTCGTGCAGTTGACTTCCCCGCGCGGAATCTGCGTTAATCTCCGTTCACGAATTTCCTGGTAGAGACGCGGCTCGCCGCGGCTCGGAGGCACAATGCGCGACGTCATCGTCACCGATCACGCTCCCAAAGCCATCGGCCCCTATTCCCAAGCCATCAAGGCCGCTGGCCTGATTTTTACCTCCGGACAAGTCGCGCTCGATCCCGCTGCGCAACAGGTGATCGCAGGCGATGTGGCCGCCCAGACCGACCGCGTCCTGAAGAATCTCTCCGCGGTCCTGCAGGCAGCCGGCAGTAGCCTGGACAAAGCCCTCCGCTGCACCGTCTTTTTGAAAAATATGGGCGACTTCGCCGCCATGAACGAAGTCTACGGACGCTATTTCCAACAAGCCCCGCCGGCCCGCTCGACCGTAGAAGTAGCGCGCCTGCCAAAAGATGTGCTGGTAGAAATCGACGTGGTCGCCCTGGCATAGCGCCGCCGACTCGCCCGGACCGTGTCTTCAAACCGAACGCGAGATTGAGAGAAAGGACCCTATGAAAATTCCCGTTCTGGCCGTAGTCATCATCGCTTCTTCGTTCGCTTTTGCGCAGACCGCAAGCAAGAAAGCATCCCCCGCCAAACCTGCAGCCAAGCCCGCCGCCACAGGCCCGACCCACGTTACTGGCCCTTCCACCAAGACCGCCACCGGTCTCGAGTATTGGGAGATCAAAGTCGGAACCGCCGCCGAAGCCCACACCGGCCAGGCCGTCAAAGTGCACTACACCGGATGGCTCACCACCGGCAAGAAATTCGACAGCTCAGTCGGCGGGCCGCCGTTCAGCTTCCGGATCGGCGCGGGTGATGTCATCAAAGGATGGGACGAAGGCGTAGCCGGAATGAAAGTCGGCGGCAAGCGCCAGCTCCGCATTCCGCCGAACTTGGCCTACGGAGAAAAAGGATATCCCGGCGTGATCCCGCCGAATGCAACCCTGATCTTCGACGTGACCCTGGTCAGCGTGCAGTAGCCGCAATCGGCTACGCGCGATGCGGAGAGAGTGGGTTGCTCTGTCTTCCTGAGCGGAGCGGAAGTGAGCGTAGCGAAGCTTCCGCGCAGTCGAAGGATCCCTACTCCAACGAGAAAGCTGTCCGCTTGAGCAGCCTTTAGGCCTTAACAACTTTCCCACTGCGCAGGCAGGACGTGCACACGCGGAGGCGCTTGGTGGTCGCGCCGACCTTGGCGTGTACCGGGCGCAGATTGACGTTCCAGCGCCGCTTCGTCACGTTGTGCGCGTGGCTGATATTGTTGCCGAACTGCGGCCCCTTGCCGCAGATATCACAGACTCGTGCCATAACTCCAAGTTCCTCTAGAGGCTGTTGCCGAAACACTGATTCTACAGGATTTCGCGCGATTGTGCCACGTTCCGGCGACAGGCCACGCCAGCACGAGACCAACTTGAAAATGTGACACATTATGTGTCACAATGTGGCCATGCCATCCGTGAACATCCGCCAGCTGCGCGACACGAAAAAGCTCAAAGCCTGGCTGCGCTCCGGTAAGACGGTCGAGTTGCGGGAACGCGACAAGCTAATCGCGCGGATCATTCCTGAGAACGTCGATAAGAAGCCGGTCGAGTATCCAGACTTCGCGGCCCGGCGTAAGAGAATATTCGGAGACCGCGTGTTGCCGATTGTGGAAGACTTGATCAACGATCGAGGTCGCTATTGACGGTTTACGCTGACTCCAGCTTCATCGTTTCGGTCTACGTTCAAAGTCAGCACTCGGCGTCGGCGGATGCGCTTCTTAGACAGCAGCCTCTCGTCTACATCACACCATTCGTTCTTGCCGAGTGGGCCCATGCACTCGCCGGACAGGTGTTTCGGGGACAGATGTCGAGTTCCGAAGCACAGCAGATCGATGCTGAGTTTGCCAATGAACGGAAGAGTGGGTTGTGGCTAGGAACTGCAATGCCCGAGCACGCCTTCGAACTCTGTGCCGAACTGGCCCGCCGCCATGGTCCGAAGATCGGGTTTCGTACCCTCGACAGCCTGCACATCGCTTGTGCCCTCGAACTCAAAGCCGAACGATTCTGGACGTTTGATGAACGGCAGGCCAAGCTGGCGAGGGCGGAGGGGCTACGAACATCTTGAACTCGATGCAGGAACTTAAGACCGCGATGACCACCAATATCGAAAGACAGTAGACATTTTCGACTCGTTCCTGCGCAGCGCGATTCGGAACTTCTACTCTTCCTCCTCCTTCACCTCTCCCCGTTCCGCCTTCGCCTTCTCGATGATCTTCTCCTGCAGCTGCGTCGGGACGATGTCGTAATGGTGCATTTCCATCGCGAACGAGCCGCGGCCCTGGGTCATTGAGGTCAGGTCCGCGCCGTAGGTCAGCATTTCGGCCATCGGCACTTCGGCCTTGACGATGGTGTTGCCGGCCTTGTTGTCCATGCCCTGAATACGCCCCCGCCGGCTGTTCAGGTCGCCCATGATCGATCCCGCAAACTCGTCTGGCACAGTGATCTCGACCGACATGATCGGCTCCAGCAGCGTCGGCTTGGCGACCTCCATCGCCTTCTTGAAGGCGATGCGTCCCGCCATCTGGAAAGAGAGATCGTTCGAGTCCACGTCGTGGTACGAGCCGTCGTACAGGATCACGCGGAAATTCACCACCGGATATCCCGCCAGATAACCACGTGACGCCGCGTCCTTGATCCCCTTTTCCACTGCCGGAATGAAATTCTTCGGAATCGCACCGCCGAAAATGTCGTTGACGAACTCGAACTCCATGTCGCGGGGCAGCGGCTCCATCTTGATCTTGCAATCGCCGTATTGGCCGTGGCCGCCGGTCTGTTTCTTGTGGCGCCCTTGGACGTCCGCCTTGCCCCGAATCGTCTCGCGATACGGCACCTTTGGCGCTTTCAGCACGACCTCGGCGTGGTAGCGCTTCTTCATCTTCGAAACCACGACTTCAATGTGCTGTTGCCCGGTCCCCGCGATCAGAAATTCCTTGGTCTGCGGATCGCGGAAAAAGCGCAGCATGGCATCCTCTTCCATCAGCTTGTGAAGTCCCGCGCCCAGCTTGTCTTCATCAGCGCGGGTCTTGGGTTCGATGGCGAACGTGATCGCCGGCTCGGGCAGCTTCACCGTCGGATACTGGATCGGCGCGTTCTTGTCGCCCAGCGTATCGCCAGTGAGCGTGTCCCGCAGCTTCGCGACCGCGCCAATGTCGCCCGCATGCAGCTCCGGGATCGGAATCGCCTGTTTGCCCTGCATCACGGAGATGTGGGCAAATTTCTCCGCAGTATTCTTAGTGAAATTCTGCAGCGTGGCATCGTTCTTCAGCACGCCGGAAAAAACTTTGAAATAGGAGATGCGTCCCGCGAACGGATCCGACACAGTCTTGAAGACGAACACCGAGGCAGGTTCCGTATCCACGCCCTTGCGCTCGGAAGGCGCCCCGTTGCCGCCAGGCTGGCCCGTGATGGCGTGGTGCTCATTCGCCGCCGGGGTGTAGTCGACGATGAAATCCATCAGCTCATCGACGCCGATGTTCCCCAGACCCGAAGTAAACAGCACCGGGAAGATCTTGTCTTCTCGAATCGCCTCGTGCAATGCGGGTACAAGGTGCTCTTCCGGGATCGTCCCCTTCTCGAAGAACTCTTCCATCAGTTCGTCTTTCCCTTCGGCGACCAGTTCCACCAGCTTCTCGTGCGCTTCTTTCGCGGTCGCTTCGAGATTCGCCGGGATTGGCCCCTCTTTGCCTTTGCCACTCCCGCCCATCTCGTAGGTGTAGGCCTTCATGCGGACCAGATCGACAATCCCACTCAGATTTTTTTCACTCCCAATCGGCAGCTGCAGCGGAGTCACCGCGCGCCCGAACGCATTGGTCAGCGATTCCAGCGTACGCGTAGCGTCGGAGCGCTCGCGGTCCATGCGGCTGACCACGATCATGCGCGGCAAATTGATCTCTTCGCAGTATCCCCAGACCCGCTGCGTCACCACTTCTACGCCCGCCACGCCGTCGACGACGACCAGCGCCGCATCCACCACCGGCAGCACCATCTTCGCCTCGTGCACGAACATGTTGAACCCAGGCGTGTCCAGCAGATTGAACTTCGTCTTGCCCCACTCGACGCAGGCCATACCGGTCGAAATCGACATCTTGCGGGCAACTTCTTCCTCGTCATAATCGGTGGTCGCGGTGCCGTCGTCCACATGGCCAAAACGCTGCGTGGCACCGCTGGTTTGGAGCATGGCCGACACCAGGGTTGTCTTCCCGGCATGTCCATGCCCGATCAGGGCAAGGTTGCGGAGATTGGCTCCTTCGTAAACTTTCACGGGTTGTCTCCTTCAAGGACCACGTGGGACAGACGCCTCGTCCATCCCGGCGGAGCAAAGCTCCGCAACGCAGGCGCACACCGCAATCCGATGAGATGACTCCGGGCGGGCCCTATCTTGTAGAAGAGAGCTGGTACAGGCCAACGCGGCATCGCCTGCGAAAACAATGATGCTAACACAGGGATTTTGAGGGGCTCAAGAAGCACAGCTACCGAAACAGGCTCGTCGCATCATGACCGTCGTCCCGGACAAAGCGTTTGGTGACACCCCGGCAGACAAGAAAACCGCAAGCCGCAAAGAAAAAAAGCACCGCAGGCATGGCGACCGCAATCGCGTCTTCGCAACGAGAGGAACCGTGTAAAGCCAACGGAAATAAGAGAGGCCAAAAGATGGCCATCAGCAGGAAGCCGAGGCAGCCGCTGGCAAAGTCGGCTGCCATACATAGGAGAGTACGCGCAACACTCGACATGCGGCACTTTCTACCCTAGACATCAAGCGATCAATGCCTGATCTCCTGGTCGGAGAATTTCTTCTTGCATCAGTTGCCAAACTACCCTTGGCCTTACTCCAGCTACGGTACTAGCCGGAATGTCGTTCCGAGGTTCGACGTACCTCCGACCAGAGTCGTGCTGTAGAAAGCCTTGTCCAGCCCGACCACGAGCGCACCATAGGGATTGAATCCGTCGGTGGTTCCGCCGGTGAAACTGTGAAGCACGGTCTCGGTTCCGTCGAGGGTCATCTTGAACACGGTGCCGCCGTTCGCGGACCCACCCTGCTGGGTCGTACCGTAGAAGGCTTTCTTGTACAAGATCATGGTCGCGTAGGGAAGGCTTCCATTCCCGTTGGTTCGACCGAAGTGATGGATCGGGATTTCCACACCCCCGACAGGGATTTCAAAGATGGTGCCGGCATTATTCACGCCACCGAGGGATGTCGTTCCCCACATATTTCCGGCCGTATCGAAGGTGACGCCGCCATATGGACTCTGCCCATCGTCACTGCCGCCCTTGAAGTGGTAGAGCATCGCGTACGATCCGGTTTTGGTGATCGAGAACACAGTGCCCAGATTTCCGGGCCCGCCGAGAGTGGTGCTGCCATAGAGGATTCCTTTGTACAGAGTCAAGCCGGCGTAGGGATACGAGCCGTCCAGAACGGGAAACGCGGAATCAAAGTTGTGGAGAATCGTCTCCTTGCCGGCACCGGTGAGCTTGAACACCGTACCGTAGCCGTACTGGCCGCCGTTCAAAGTCGTCCCAAAGATGGTCGTGCCCGAGCGCACCACGCTGGAGTAGGGATTGGCACCGTCGAGTCCTCCCTTGAAGCTGTAGAGAACCGTCTCAGCGCCAGTCGCTGGATCCACCACGAATACGGTGCCTGTGTTGGCTTGTCCGCCATAGACCGTTGTGCCGTAGAGTTTCCCGGTCTTCTTGTCGCGAACCAGACCCGCAATGGGATGGCTGCCATCCGTAGTGCCACCGGCGAAACTGTAGACGACTGAATCAGTTCCGGAGGGAGTCACCTTGAAAACGGCCCCCTGGTTGTGCGTGCCACCACTGAAGGTTGTTCCATAGAAGTTGCCGGCAGTGTCCATAACAAGGTTGCACCTGGGACTAAAGGCGTCCGGCGGATTGGCGAAGTTATAGAGCACGCTCTCGGTTGTCGCCAGCGCGGGTTGGGCGAGCGCCATCAGCAGCGGCAAGAACACGGCTAAGACTGTGATTCGAACCAGGGTTGTAGTCAGTGAACGCATCAGATTGACTCCTTCGGATTACCTTGATGTGTCTGTATTCCGGAAAAACGCCCCAAACAGGCTCACAAGTGCGCTTGGACGGGACAATTTATCTCTGGGGAAACGGCGAGCGGGGAACAAGCCGGCAAATTGTGGAGGAATCTTGCCCCAAGTCGAGGGTGTTGTCAACGGCGGGGAGACCCGAAATGGCCTACTGTCAAGGAACGCTACTTCAGATAGTAACCCTTGGCAGCCCGAACACGAGTTTTTTCGGCTCCGACCATCTTCAGTTGAACGAGGTGAAAACCTTTGCGGCTGGGCTGCGACGACTCGAACTGTACCAGGCTTATGTTGCGCTCTTCTCGACAATCAGCTTTCGAATCTTCTCCACGAACTCCGCCGTCGGCATGTCTTCGGTCTTCTCTTTCCCGCGCGTCCGGACGTTAACCTTGGTCGCCTCAGCTTCCTTGTCTCCCACCACCAGCAGGAACGGAACTTTCTGCAGTGCGTGTTCGCGGATCTTGGCGTTCATCTTTTCATTGCGGGCATCGACCTCGACGCGGACACCCACGGCTCGAAGCTGCGCGGCAACTTGTTCCGCATAAGCGCTGTGCCGCTCCGCGATCGGTATCATCACCGCCTGCACTGGCGAGAGCCACACCGGGAACGCTCCCGCATAATGCTCGATCAGCACGCCGAAGAAGCGCTCGACCGATCCATACAGCGCGCGGTGCACCATGACCGGCTGCTTGCGCGTTCCGTCTTCGGCGACGTACTCCAGCTGAAAGCGCTGCGGCAAATTGAAATCGAATTGCACCGTCGAGAGCTGCCACAACCGCCCGATCGCGTCCACCAGCTTCACGTCAATCTTCGGCCCGTAGAACGCCGCCTCGCCGGGAATGACTTTGTACTTCACATTCAGCCGCTGCAGCGCATTCTCGAGGGAGTGGTTCGCCGAATTCCACTGCTCTTCGCTGCCCAGAAAGCTCTTGCGATGTCCCGGGTCCCAGGTGGAAAGTTCGGTCTGATACTCGTCGAAGCCGAATGCCTTCAGCACAGCCAGCGCAAACTCCATGCAGCCGACAATCTCGTCTTCGATCTGCTCGGGCGTACAGAAGATGTGCGCATCGTCCTGAGTAAAGCCACGGACGCGCAACAGACCATGCATCACACCGGAGCGCTCGTAGCGATACACCGTACCCAGTTCGCCCAGCCGCACCGGCAGATCGCGGTACGACTTCAGAGAATCGCGGTAAATCAGAATGTGCCCCGGGCAGTTCATGGGCTTCAGGCGATATTCCGCGTCCTCAAGCTCCATGGCATCGAACATGTTGTCGGAGTAATAACCCTCGTGACCCGAAACGTGAAATAGCTGACGGCGCACGACGTGGGGCGTGCAGACCAGTGAGTACCCGCGGCGCAGGTACTCCTCGCGCATCCAGTCTTCGATCTCTTTGCGGATGATCCCGCCCTTGGGATGCCAGAAGATCAGTCCCGGCCCGGCGAGCTCCTGGATCGAGAACAGGTCGAGCTGCTTGCCGAGGATGCGATGGTCGCGTTTCTTCGTCTCTTCGACTTTCTTCAGGTAGTCATCAAGGTCCTTCTTCGAAAAGAACGACGTGCCGTAAATGCGCTGCAGCTGCGGATTCTTCTCGTCGCCGAGCCAGTACGCGCCGGCAATATTCAGCAGCTTGAAGGCCTTGATCTTGCCGGTCGACGGAATGTGCGGCCCGCGGCAGAAGTCGAGGAACTTGCCGGTCTTGTAGATCGAAATCTTTTCATCGGGCTTGGTGAACTGCTCGATGAAGTGGCACTTCATGAAGTCGCCTTCCTTCTTGAAGCGCTCCAGGCCTTCCTGGCGCGGCAGAAATTCGCGCGCGTACGGCAAATCCTGCGCGACCAGCTCCTGCATTTTCTTCTCGATCTTCTCCAGGTCCTCAGGCGTGAACGGCGTCTCGCGATAAAAGTCGTAAAAGAACCCATTCTCGGTCGCCGGACCGTGGCCAAGCTTGGTCTCAGGGAAGAGTTCGAGCACCGCTGCCGCCATCAGGTGCGCGGACGAATGCCGGTAAACCTCCAGCGCCTCGGGATCGCGATCGGTCAAAATGCGCAGGTCGGTATCTTTTTCCAGCGGGCGCGCGAGGTCGATCAGATCGCCGTTGGTCTTCGCCGCCAGCGCTGCCTCCGCCAGCCGCGGACTGATGGACTTGGCGACATCAAGCGCCGTCGTGCCCTTGGGGACTTCCTTGTCGCTCCCGTCAGGGAGCTTGATATGAATCGCGTCAGACATAGATCAGGCCCTGTATGACTCTGAATCCTTTCAGTTTACGGGAGGGGAAAAGGAGGGGTCAAACCGGCAGAATTGAAGGAGCTTCGGACTAGCTTTTCCACGCGAACGCCCTCAGCCACCCCTGTCAGCCAAGAAACTGCGGAACTACCGGGATTCGATCCTCGTAAGTCCATGACGAAGCACAGCGCTATGCTGCAATCTGGATTTACAGCAATACTTCTCGATGGTGACTGGACCGTTATGAAAAGACAGGCACTCTTGGCGCTGTTGTTAGTCCTGTTCCAACCAAGACCTTCCAGCCTTCCGGCTCAGGAGGTTCAGTCCGCGGCCCACGACTCTCAATCTCCGGGAACGACGCTCCGTAGCGCCACCAATCTCGTGTTGGTAGACGTTGTGGCCCGCAAGAATGGGCTGCCTGACAAAACGCTCAAGCGCGAGGATTTCACGCTCTTTGACAATGATCATCCGGTTGCCATCAAGACGTTCGACAGCGGGGCAGAGGCTGCGGCTCGTCCTCTCGCCCTTTGGTTTGTGGTGCAATGCACTATGGTGGGCTGGACGAACCAAGGTTCCGGGCTATTTCGAGGGCAGATCGGTCGTTTCCAGCCCGCTCTGCGGAATGTCGACCCGCACGACGCCGTTGCGGTTGCGCATTGGTGTGACAACGGCGATGCAAAGATCGACCTGAGACCGACCAGCAATACGGAGGAGTTAGTCACCGCTTTGGAGAATGTACTAGCGCCCACTTTCAACCCTGAAGGCCACGGGAGGGAAGGGGAACTTGCCTTGCAGAAGACTCTCCAGCTTATCGTCAATGCTACGCGATCACTTGTACCGGAGCCCTTGCCGGTTGTGATCTTCCTCTATGGAGACTACAGCGGCATGCCCAAATCCGAGGCGGATCACTTCGTTGATGCGCTCTTAGAAACGTCGGCCTTAGCGTATGGCCTGAAGGATAAAAGGTCCCCTCGAATCTGGCTGGTCGGCGAACTGGGCGCTGTTGCGCACTACATCGCGCTTGAGACAGGTGGCGAATACCTCTGGGTGACCCCCGAGACATACGCGCAAAGCTTGACGGAGATCCTGCAACAGCTTCATTTTCGCTATGAGCTGGGATTCAAAGCCGAAACTCTGGACGGCAAGCGTCACAGGCTCCGGGTAGAACTCATGCATACAGCGAAGAGCTCGCACAAAGGAACGCGTCTGAGATACCGTCTCGCCTATGTGCCAGTTCCCCAGGAAAATTAGCGAGTTAACTCCACTTGAATAGATGGTCAAACGAGGACGCCGTGCCGAGCGCGCTCGGTACCCTAGCGACGCGGTGGGCGGCCACCTACAGCATGATGACCGTCTCTTCAGACGAAGAGACAGAGCGCCACCTCTCAATTAATTCACCGCCGGCTCCGGCCCGCCCGCCGCGCCTCCGAACTCTTCGCCCATCCAGTGCTCAATGGCGTTCATGTTCTGCGGACGCCCCAGGAAATTCTTCACCAGGTCATTCGCCGACATAGATCCGCCCGGCTCCAGCACCACGCGCCGGTAGCGCATCGGGGCGTCGCCTGCCAGTAGCTTGTTCTGGTCGAACTGGTCGAAGAAGTCCTCGGCAATGACCTTATCCCACATGTACGTGTAATACGCCGACGAATACCCGCTCAGGTGCCCGAACGACGCGTACATATGCGTGCCCTCCATCGGCTTGAAGAGCGTGTAGCGCACCGTATCGTCGTGCGTGACCGCATCCAGGTCCACATCCTGCGGCTTGCCTTTGTAGATGTCGTAGGAGAGCGCCGTGTAGCTGACCTGCGCGGCGATGAATCCTGCCCGACCGAAGGCCGACGCGCGGTTCATGCGCGCCACCAGCTCCGCCGGAATCGGCTCGCCCGTCTTGTAGTGCTTGGCGAACGTTGCCAGCACCTGCGGGCTGCGGATGAACTCTTCCAGCATTTGCGAGGGGGCTTCGCCAAAGTCGGCTTCCATCGTGATCCCGCTGATGCCCGCCCACTGCTGCTGTCCGCCCAGGATGTGATGCATCAGGTGGCCGAACTCGTGGAAGAATGTCTCCACGTCGCTGTACTCCATCAATCCGGGATCATCCGCCGTCGGCTTGGGGAAATTGCACACCAGCGTAGCCTCGGGAAGCTGCTTGCCTTTGATCCCGTCCAGCACCGGCACCATCTCCGCATGGCTGAACTTGCCCGGCCGCGGATGCATGTCGAGATAAAACCGCCCGATCATCTTGGCGTGATCCATCACGTCGTAGGTCTCGACCGTCGGATCCCACGCCGGAACATTCGGCTCTTCTTTGAATGTCACTTGGAAGAGCGTAGCCGCCGCGTCCATGATCCCCTTCTTCACCGCGTTGTACGGCAGGTATGGACGCACGCTCTGCGAATCGAAGTTGTACTTCGACCGCCGCAGCTGCTCCTTCGTATAGCTCGCCTCATATTCCCAAATGTCTTTGGCCCCGGGATCGGTCTTCTGCTTTTCCGCCAGCAACATGGCGAACTCGCGTTGCGCCACCGGACTGGTCGCCGCATCCAGGTCGCGGATGAACTTCGCGATACTCTGGCCATTCACCGCCATCTTGTCCGCTGCGTTATAGTCGGCCCACGACCCATAACCCAGCAGCGTGGCGATCTCGTACCGCGTCTGCATCATCTTCATCAGCAACTCGCGGTTCTTCGGATACGCCCGGTTGTCGAACTGCTCGAACATGCGCTTCCGCAATTCCGTGCTTTTGGCGAACTTGAACACCGGCAACGCGTCCGGATAGTCCGTCGTGATGCGAATCTTGCCGTCCGCCGCCGGCTTATGCCGGTCGATATAATCCTGCGGCAACCCATCGAGTTCGGCCGCGCTCGCCACTTCCACACTTCTCTGGTCGTCAGCGATGTTGCGCTCATACATCGTCACCTGATTGGTCAGCTCGTCGTTCAGAGTTTTCAGGCGCGCCCGAGTGGCGTCATCTTTGTCCACGCCCGCCAGACGAAACTCCAGCAACTGGCGCTGCACATAGTAGCGAGTCGCGGCATCGGCCTTCGAGAGGTCGAGCGCGGCCAGGGCCTGGTACACCTCGCGATTCAGCGTGATCGCGGTCTGGACGGCGCTGCCTTTCTGCAGCAGCTTGGTCGCCAGGTCGCGAAAGGCCGCGTCCGGATGCACCTGATACATCATGTTCGACAGGTAATTGCCCGTATTGATCTCGCGAGTGGCCTCGTCGAAGGGCACGAGCGTGTTCTCGATCGTGCGGGAGCCCTTCACCGCCACGAGCTTGTCGATGAATTTCTGGCCCGCCGCCAGACGCTGGTTGACAATTTTTTCGAACGCAGCGCCATCGGGTTTGGAAGCCCAGACGGTAGGCTGCGATGCCAAGGCGGGCAACGTCGCAGTCAAAATCAGGCAGACAGAGCAGACAGACAGGAAGACATAACACGCACGTTTAGACATGAGAACTCCTCTGGACGTATCGGCCACTTCCGTGTCAGACGGATGAACCCGGATCCGGTGAGCGTCCTCACGCCGCCATGTGCACTTCCCCCACAAAGGGGACCAGCCGCGCAGAGGCGCAAGAATTAAGCCCACAGCGTTAGCCGTGGGCAGATAGCAAGTCTTGGAAACAAGTCCCGTAGGGGCGAAAGAAGAAGCTACCACCCCACCTTCTTCCCTTTGTTCTGCTCATCCAGCCATTTCTGCAGCGGAGCGAAGTATTCGAGCAGCGCGTTGCCGTCAACCTGGCGTTCTCCCGTCAATGCTTCCAGCGCATCCGGCCACGGCTTGCTCTGGCCCATTTCGAGCATCTTGGCGAATTTGGCGCCGGCTTCTTTCGATCCGAAGAACGTGCACTTGTGCAGCGGACCCTTGTACCCCGACGCGTTACACAATGCCCGGTAGAACTGGAATTCCAGAATGTGTGCCAGGAAATATCGCGTGTAGGGCGTATTCGACGCCACGTGATACTTCGCGCCCGGATCGAAATCCGCTTCGCTCCGTGCCACCGGAGGCGTCAGCCCCTGGTATTTGAGCCGCAGATCCCACCAGGCTTTGTTGTAGTCGGCGGGCTTCACTTCGCCCGAAAACACTTTCCAGCGCCACTGATCCACCAGCAGCCCGAACGGCAGGAATGCAACGCGATCCAGGGCCTGCTTCAGCAGTTCTGGTACGTCGTTCGTCCCTTCCGGAACTTTGTCGAGCAGTCCCACGCGGTGCAGATACTCGGGCGTGATTGCCAGCGCGATGGCGTCGCCGATCGCTTCGTGGAAGCCGTCATTGGCTCCGTTCTGAAACATGAACGGCTGGTTCTTATACGCACGCTGATAGAAGTTATGTCCCAGTTCGTGGTGGATCACTACAAAATCTGACCCCTCCACATGGATACACATCTTGATTCGCAGGTCGTCTTTGCCATCGATGTCCCAGGCGCTGGCGTGGCACACCACGTCGCGGTCTGCCGGCTTCGTGAACAACGAGCGCTCCCAGAACGTCGGCGGGAGCTTCTCGAAACCGAGAGACGTAAAGAATCCCTCTCCATACTTCACCATTCCCTTGGCGTTGAGGCTGTTCGCCTTGAGCAATTCAGTGACGTCGACACCCTTCTCTTCCTTCACACCCGTCAGCTCGTAAACGTTGCCCCACTCCTGCGCCCAGATATTGCCGAGCAAGTGCGCCGGAATCGGCCCATCGGGCGGAACCACATTCGGCCCATACTTCTCCACCAGCTTCGCCCGCACAAACGCATGCAGCGACAAATACAGCGGACGCACCTGGTTCCACAGCCGCTCCAGGTCGGCGGAGAATTCTTCCGGCGTCATGTCGTAACCCGCCCGCCACATCGCGCCCGTATCTTTGAATCCGATTTCGCGCGAGCCCTGGTTCGAGAGCTCGACAAACCGCGCATAGCGCTGCCGCATCGGTGGCGAGATCGAGTGCCACCCCGTCCACATCTCCTTCAACACTTCTGGATCGCGGCTCGTGGCCATCACCTTCTCGATCGCCGTGATGTCCATGCACTCGCCATTCTTGCGGCAATATTTACCCTTGCCGTACTCGGAGTCGAGCGCCACTCCGATCGACGTCATCTCCTTGCGTAGCGCCGCATCCTTGGGCCCGGGCGCCACCAGCGACAGCTTCAGCAGCATGAATTTCCGCGCCAGATCCTCCGGCAATTTCAGGCCATCAAAACGCTTGGCCTGCTCCACCAGTCCAGTCGTGACGGCGGTATTCTCATCCACCGCGGCGGCCGCCATGGCCTCGGTATCGTCAGTGATGAAGTTCTCCTGGACCCAGGTGGCGCGTTGCACTTTCACGTACTGCTCGGAAAGCTGGGCCTCAGCCCTGTTCATGAATTCCTGCGCTTCAGCAACGGTCGGCGGGTTGTTTTGCGAGTATGCGTTCATGGCAAGCAATAAGAGTAAAAGACCAAGAGCCTTCACAGGACCTCCGGGCAAACAAAAGATTATGACCGATGTGGGGAGGAATTGTCAGCGAGGCTCCAGAGGCGCGGCAGCCCCGCTGCCAGCTCCTTAACGGCGGTACCACTGAGCTGCAAGGCGAGCATTCGCGATACCAGATTCGCGATACGCTCTGCTGCTTCCTCGACCCGAACGCCGCGTGCGTGAATGTTCGAGATGAGGTTCCTGTCCGCGTCCGTCTGTCCGCCACGCGCGCCATAGGCCATGTAGGCGGAGAGGCTCTCGGCCGTCGCCAGGCCCGGCCGTTCCCCGATCAGCAACACGAGCGCCCGGGGCCCGAGCAGGTCACCGACATCGTTCATGATGCCGACGCGGCAATAACGGACAGCGAAACAGCGCCCCACAGCCCATCCACGGTTGCTGGCCTCCTTTAGCAGGAGTGGCATCAGCGTCGGCACCTGCGCTGATAGAGCGGTTCCGGACAAGCCATCGCCGATCACGACCTGGAGGTCGGGCCCTTTGGGGCAGCATTGCTCAATGATTTCCCGCGCAGGCTTGCCCAGTTTTCTCCCGAGATCCGGACGCAGCAGGAACTCAGCCTTCGAGCCCGCCTGGCTCGAGACCTGGAACAGGTCCCATTGAGCGATGAAGTCCGCTGAGAAGTCTTTTTGCAGATCGAACTCGTTCCACACGGCATCGACCGCGTTGGCATGGGCACTGCGAAGCTCCAGTTCCATGCGAGTCGTGTACGCTGGTCCGCGATCGACAAAGATTCGCGCCGAGGTGCGCTCGCGCACTCTGCGGATCAGTTCCGGCCACACCGGAGTGGCAACGAAATCGGAATCGCTGCTCATTTTTGTCTCAGACCGGCGAAACCGGCGCCGATAGCACTCCTTCCAATCCCCGGAGCAACTTTTGCCGATGGAGAGTTTCGAGCGCTCTCGGTTGTCCATCGCGATAAATTCCGGCTCGCTCGAGCCAGCCGAGGAATTCGGGCGCCGGGCGCAGGCCAAAGATTTTCCGCACCGCCAGAGCGTCATGGTAGCTGGTGGATTGGTAATTCAACATCACGTCGTCGGAGCCGGGTACGCCCATGAAGTAGTTGCAGCCGGAGGCCGCCAGCAGCAGCATGAGGTTGTCTGCGGAATTCCGATCGGCGACCGCATGATTGGTGTAGCAAACGTCGCATCCCATGGGCAGTCCCAGGAGCTTGCCCATAAAGTGATCTTCCAGCCCCGCGCGGATAATCTGCCGCTCATCGTAGAGGTACTCGGGTCCGATGAACCCCACCACGCTGTTGACCAGAAACGGGTCGAATGTGCGCGCCACACCGTATGCCCGGGCTTCCAACGTCACCTGGTCGACTGCGTGGTGGGCCTCCGCCGACAAGGCGCTGCCCTGGCCCGTTTCGAAATACATCACGTTCTCCCCGAGCCAGGGGACGCCACGCACGCGGTGATGATCCAAAACCCGGTCCCTGCCTTCTCGCAACATCGCAAGGTTGATGCCGAAGCTGGAATTCGCGGCCTGAGTCCCGGCGATGGACTGAAACAGCAGATCAATGCTCGCGCCGCGCTCGAGGCAGGCCAATTGGGTGGTGATATGCGCCAGGCAACACGCCTGAGTGGGAATCTCGAATGCGGTGATCAGGCGATTGAGCGCTTGCAGGATCGCGGCCACGCTCTCCACCGAGTCCGTGGCGGGGTTGACGCCGATCACGGCGTCTCCACAGCCATACAAGAGACCGTCGAATGCGGCCAGCAAAATGCCGCCAACGTCGTCGACCGGATGATTGGGTTGCAGACGAATGCCGAGAACGCCGCGCTCACCCATCGTGTTCCGGCACTGTGTGATCTTGCGTAGCTTCACGGCGCCGAGCACAAGATCCTTGTTGCTCATCAGCTTCGTCACGCCTGCCGCCATTTCCGGCGTGATGCCCCACGCCAGCGACGCCAGCTGATCGCCCTCTGTCCCATCGTCGAGAATGAACTCGCGAAACTCCCCGACGGTCAGGCTACGGATCCGCTCAAACGCGGTTGCATCGTGCGATTCGAGAATGAGGCGAGTGACCTCGTCGCTTTCGGCGGGAATCAACGGATGGTTGAGCAAGTCGATCAAAGGCACATCCGCGAGTGCGCTCTTGGCGGCAACCCGCTCGCTCTCGGAAGCGGCAGCGATTCCGGCGAGGTGGTCGCCGGATTTCTCTTCGTTGGCCTTTGCCAACAGATCGCGCAGGTCGCGAAAGCTATGCTGGGACCTCATAGTGGGTGCGCTCCAGTATGGCGCGCTAAGACAGGGAAGGAAAGTGAGACCTGGCTGGATGTCCCGCGACGGTTAGCACGGAGTGGCGGGATCCCGGGAATAGAGATGATCCATCGCCGCCCGCACCCTCGCCGACACCGTTTCCGTATCGCGCAAACTCAGTCCGGCGGTAGAAATCGGATCGCCCACGCGCATCTCCAGCGGCTGGCATTTGATGTGATAAGTGTTCATCGGCAGCAGGTCAAACGTCCCCACCAGCGCAATCGGCACGATCTCAGCCTGTGCCTTGATCGCGAGAAAGAACGCGCCTGGAAGAAAAGACTGCAGACGACCGTCGCGGCAGCGCCCGCCTTCCGGAAAAATCACCAGCGGGCCCCCATTCTTCAAACTCCTTACCGCGGACTTGATCGCGCCAATCGAAGCCGACGGGTTCTGCTGGTTGATACACACCTGCCCCGACCGCTTCAGATGCCATCCCACAAACGGATACGACAGCAGCTCGCTCTTGAACACGATCCGGAACTGGAATGGCAAATGAACGTAGAGGATCGGAATGTCGAGCGCCGATGCATGATTGACGGCATAGACACGCGGCTTCGATCCGCCCAGATGCTCCCCGCCCGTCACTCGGAGAGGGGAAAAGATCGTCTTCATGATGAGCCACGACCACGCCCGCGCCAGGTTGTGCTGGATCCGCCCGCTTCGGTCAAACCACGAGCACAGCAGAGAAATCGTCCCCAACACCAGCGTGTAGGCCCAGATCAGTGGATCAAGAATGAAATACGACCGCAGCCGGCTCAGCCACCCATGGCGGGGAGATCGGCCCTTCGCCAATGCCCGCGTCCAAGTAGGGGCGGGCGCCTCTGTCCGCTCCGCCGGGCGCAGCGAGGTCCGCTCGCTTTCCTTCTCCGCCGTTGTGCCGATCTCGCTCAATGCCCTTCCAATTCGTCGCCATCTGCCGCGTCAGTCGTGAGTCCGACGGGGCTTTAGCCCCGGAGGTCAACAACTTAGATGCTCAAGCCCAGTGCCTGCATCGCCTCTCCCACAATGTATATCGAACCCGTGATCACCACCAGCCCGCCAGGTCCCGCACTCCGTCGCGCCTCCGCTACTGCCGCCGTCACGTCAAACGCCTCCCGGATGTCCACCTCCACTCGCGAAGCCGCCGTCCGAATCTCGGCCGTCGTGGCCGATCGTGGATTATTCGCCTGAGTCAGCACCACATGCTCGGCGACCGGAAACAAAATCTCCGCTACCTCCGCCACCGCTTTATCCCGCATCACGCCGAAGACTATGGTGATCGCCCGGTCTTCATACGCCGCCGATAGAGTCGACCGCAGCGCCCAGGCGCCCGCCGGATTGTGCGCCACATCCAGCACCAGCTCCGGGCCGCCTGCCGGCGCGGGGAGAATCTGAAACCGCCCCGGCCACCGAGTTTCGCGAATGCCGCGTTCGATGGTCCGCGCCGTGATCCCAGTGAACCCCTGCTCCCGCAGTTCCACCGCCGCCGCGACGGCCAGTGCAGTGTTCCGTAATTGATGCCGTCCCACCAAGGGAGATTCGATCGTGATCTGCTCTCCCAGGACTTGAAGCGGGTAGCGCGACCGAGCGATCCCCGTGTGTTCCTCCGCGCCCCCCATGGTTAGGCCATTGGCGGACCGCACCCAGAACTCCGCGCTGCCCGGCGATACCGGCGGCACATACGCCACCGCGTTCACCGCCCTCGCCCCCAAATCAAGAATCGCATTCCCGATCACATCATTCGCTTCCGGCGCCTGGGGCAAAGTCACCACCACTCCATTTCGCCGGATGATCCCTGCCTTCTCGCCGGCAATCTCACGCAACGTGTTCCCGAGAAATTTCTGGTGATCTAGCGAAATGTCGGTGACTACACTCACTCGCGGCTCCACGACGTTCGTCGCGTCCAGCCGCCCGCCCATCCCCACTTCCAGCACGACCATGTCGGGCCCCGCTCGCGAGAAGTGCTCGAACGCCATTGCCGTCAACATCTCGAAAAAACTCGGATGCCACGGCAACTCGCCTTCGCCCACCAGCCTCTCGGCGATTCGATCCACGAGATCGTGCAGCAGCGCAAAATCATCATCCGAGATGGCTGCGCCATTCCAACGAATGCGTTCATTGATCCGCACCAGGTGCGGCGAAGTGTACAGTCCAGTCTTCAGACCCGACGCTTGCAGGATCGCCGCCAGTGTCGCCGCCGTCGAGCCCTTGCCGTTGGTCCCGGCAATCAGCACACTCGGAAACTTCTGTTCCGGATGTCCCAGTGCTGCCAGCAACACGCGCATGTGTGCCGGGTCAAATTTTTGCGACGGCGTGTGAGCCAGCTCGTGGCCCAACGCATACATCTGCGCGACTGCGGTTTGGTAGGACACTGGTGAGTCGTCAGTCCTGCGCTGTTCGCTATTTTCGTCGTTCGCTATTCGCGCTGCCTGCATTTTCGCCAACAGCAAGGTTATCAATCTTGAGCCCGATTGGTGATCACCTGCGATCGGAGTGGCCCAGACAAGTGCCGAAATGCGCTGGGAAACCGTTGAAGGGGATAAGAAAAATGAAGGCGAACTAAGCCGCCAACGACGGATGGCCAACGCCCACGACAATCCGCGAACAGCGAACGACGAATAGCGATCAGCGCTAGGCCGCCATGAACTCCAGTGCCCGCCCGATGTAGCCCTTCAACTGCTTGCGATGCACCACGGCATCGAGCATCCCGTGCTGCAACAGGAACTCCGACCGCTGGAACCCCGGCGGCAGTTTCTGCCGGATCGTCTGCTCGATTACTCGCGGTCCCGCAAATCCGATCAGCGCCCCCGGTTCCGCCACGTTCAAATCGCCCAGCATGGCGAACGACGCAGTCGTGCCGCCGGTCGTGGGATCGGTCAGAACCGAGATATAGGGCACGCGCATCGAATCGAGCCGCGCCAGCGCCGCCGAAATCTTGGCCAACTGCATCAGGCTGATCGCGCCTTCCATCATCCGTGCTCCGCCCGATGCCGACACGATGATAATCGGCGTCTTCGTCTCGTTGGCTTTCTCAATCGCCCGCGTGATCGCCTCGCCCACCACTGCACCCATGCTCCCGCCGATGAACGCGTACTCCATGGCGGTGACAATCACCGGCCGCCCGTTCAGTTTCCCGTGGGCGTTGATGATCGCATCCTTCAGGCCGGTATCTTTCTTGGCTTGCTTCAGGCGTGAGGAATACGCCTTCAGGTCGACAAACTTCAGCGGATCGGTCGAAGCCAGGTTGCTGTCGAACACTTCATACTGGTTGTCGTCGAGAAGCTGTGCCAGGCGCGTGCGCGCATCGATCCGGAAGTGCTTGTCACACTTGGGACAGACGTTCAGGTTTTCTTCCAGATCCTTCTTCCAGATTACCTGGCGGCACTCGTCACACTTGACCCACAGCCCCTCGGTGCGGACTTTTTTCTCCCCCGAAGTATCCAGCTCACCGGATTGGCGTTTGAACCAGGTCATTTTGCTTGGGCAATTGGGAAATTGGGGAATTTGGTAATTGAAAATCTCAAAACGTGCAGATTACACAATTACCAAATTGCCCACTTTCAGTATTCAATTCCCCTCTGCGCCATCACGCCCTTCTCGTACGCGTGCTTGACCTGGCGCATTTCGGTCACGGTGTCGGCAAGTTCGACAATTGTCGGATGGGCGTTCCGTCCGGTCAAGATCACGTGCACCATCTCCGGCCGTTTCTTCAGCGCCTCCACGACCTTGACCGGATCGAGCATGCCATAGCTGATGGCATAGTTGATCTCGTCAAGCACCACCAGATCCCATTCTCCCGACTGTATCGCCGCTTCAGCCTCCGCCCAGGCTTCCTCCACCATGCGGACATCTTCCGGATCCGGCTTCTCAGCCCCCACTTTAACGAAGCCCCGGCCCATCTGCTTCATGACAAACTTGTCACCAAAGACCTTGACCGCGTCCAGTTCGCCGTAGTGCCACGATCCTTTCAGGAACTGCAGCATCAGGACGCGCATCCCCTGTCCCACCGCGCGCAGGGCCGTGCCCATGGCCGCCGTCGTTTTACCCTTGCCCGGGCCGGTGTTTACGATGATGAGACCACGGCGCAGATCCGACATAAGGCCGAATGCTCGATTCTACGCTAACCAGTGTGGAGCGGACACTCCTGCCCGCTGAAACGTCAGCAGCGAGAGAACCAGCCCAAACAAAAGAGGCGGACGGCCTGCGCCATCCGCCTCGCAGTCAACGGAGAAAAGTCGTTCTAGGGCATTTCCACCACGTGCCGTGACTTGGTCGGGCTTTCTCCGTTCGACGGCGCGGGATCTTCCGCGCCCAGCAATCGCGCCGCGATCCGGAGCGCTTCCATTTCCTTGCGCACCCGTTCGATTTCTTGTTCCTTCATCCTGATTACGTCATACGGATTTTTCATCTGGGGAGGGCCTCTTACTTTACTGAAGATCAGGTCTGTTCCCTGTCGAGACTACTGTAAGCCATCTCGCGCCGGATAGGAACCCTCTCGGAGGTACATCTGCAACGCGAACCCAGCCACCGGTGGGCTGTCTGGCTGGCCGATGCTCGTTACTCCGCCGTCAATGCCCCAGGTGATAGGGATGCCGGTTCAGAATCGTGAAGGCGCGATAAAGCTGCTCCAGCAATATGACCCGCGCCAGTTCATGCGGCAGCGTCATTTTGCCAAGCGACAACACCAGGCCAGCCGACCGCCGCGCCTCCTCGCTGAACCCGTCCGCTCCGCCAATCGCAAACAGCAAAGAGAGAGCCTGCACCCGCTCGCGTTCCACGAACTGCGCCAACTCTTCGGACGTCATCTGCTTCCCGCGCGAATCCAGCAACACCAACTTATGCCGCTGCCCCTGCCGCTCTCCGCGCGCCAGACTCAGGACGGCGGCCTCGTCCTTCACTGCAACTCCCGCGACGTCGGCATATCGCGAGATCCGTTTGAGATAGTCGTCAGTCAGCGCCTGAATGGCGGATTCCTTGGTCTTCCCGATCCAAACGACCTTGATTTTCATCCTCAACAGTGCCCTTCATCTTCGCTGGTCGACCTCGTCGCGCCAACGCAAGCGCCCGATCGGAAGGACGGCAAACGCTACGCTCTCCCCGACGCCAGAACCACCTGCGCCCCAAAGCGAATCTCCTCCCCCACCCGGTACCGATCGATGGCCGCATGGGCCTCCGCCAAAATACCCGGCCACTGCTCTTCCTGCACCCGCTCCAGCATCGGCCGAAACGGCGTCGACACCGCCCGCGCATACTCAAACACCTCTTCGGCCGTCCCCCTCCATGTCCAGGCCACTCCTCGCTCTGATTCTTCGATGTCGCGAAACCCTGCGGCCGCCAGCGCCCCTGACAGTGACCCCGATGCAGCGAAGCAGAAAATGTCTTCGCTGCCCCCTTCCAGCATCGTCCCACCCACGTGACGGTGCACAATCTTCATTGTGGTCTGCCAATAGGGCTGTTCGGCCGTGCCCCACGCGACGAAGCAGGCCCGCGCCCCGGGCTTCAATACTCGACGTATTTCGGACAGCGCTCGGCCCGCCTCCTTGAAGTACATCACCCCAAATCTGCAGGACGCCAGGTCGAAGGTCTTGTCGGGGAATGGAAGGTCGTGCACATCAGAGGGCCGGGTGAAAAAATTCGGCAGATTCTTCTTCCGTGCGCGCTCAGCCGCCAGTTCGAGCAGTTCGGCGCTAAGATCCGTTGCTGTGACGGTTCCACCCGGCACGACGCGCGCTGCCAGGCTGATCCCGGGCTCCCCCGTTCCGCTGGCGAGGTCGATTACCTGCATGCCTGGTCGCGGCGCAGCGTATTCGACCAGCGCTTCGGTGACTGCGCTCCCCATCACCGCTGACTTTGCCTTCCACTTCTCCGCGGCTACGAGTCGGTAGGACGCGCTCCAGGACCTCGCCTTCGGCGATGCCGACTCGAGTTCGGGCCGGTCATGGACTGCCACACTACGCTCTTTTCTTCCGCGTGCCGGCAGCGCGGCTCTTGGCAGTTGACAAATCCGCCGGCTCCATCCGCGTCGCCGACTTCCACAGCCGCTCCAGATCGTAGTACTGCCGCGCGGTCTCCGAGAAAATGTGGACCACAAAATCCACGTAATCCAGCAGCACCCACTCCGCCTGCTTGTAGCCCTCCGTGTGCGCAGGACGCATCCCAAGCCCCTCCAGCCGCTCTTCGACTGCGTCAGCAATCGCCTGAATCTGCCGTGGATTGGTCCCGCTGCAGACCACAAAGTAGTCGGTAAACGCTCCCGAGCCCTTTTCCAGTTCGAGAATCGTGACTTGTTCGGCTTTCTTATCCTGACAAGCAAGGATGGCTTCGCTAACCTGGCGCTTGAGGGAATCGGCCTTCTTCATTGGTTGTAGATTGTAACGCGACCGGGAATGCAGAAGCATGAAGTGAGAATGCAGAAATAAAAAAGGCGTGGTCCAAGCACCTCTACAATCGGACCCCTGCAATCTCGGCGTTCACCTCTGCAATCTAACTTCTGCCTTCTGACTTTCTGTACAGCCCCACCTTCCTTACATACTCCGCCACTCGCGGATCCAACCACCGCCCCAGCGGCTTTCCCGCTGCCGCAGCCTCTCGAATCACAGTAGCCGACACATTCTGCTGCACGCCTTCGAGCAAGTGCAGACTGAGCCCTGGCAACACCAGGTCGCCGGTCGCGGGCTGCTTATGAAACGGTTTGCTCACCGCCGCCGGCGGCCGCAATCCTTCCGGCAGCGACTCCGCAACGTCCCGCAACGAGAATCCAGGACGGCTCGCCACCACGAACTCACATTCCCCTAGCAGCGCCCGCGACTCGTGCCACTTGCCAATATCGCGAAAGGCATCAATCCCAATCAGGAAGAACAGCCGGTCCGCTTTCTTCAAACTCTTCTTCAAAAGCCGCACCGTGTCGATGCTGTAATTCGGCGCTGGAGCGACGGGCGGCCCCGCCCGTCCCCCTGAACGCGGCGAGGGGAGGGTTTCCTCCGGCCCCTCCAGTAGCGATGGCACAAACCGCTTGTCCTCCTCGGTCGCCACCACCACCATCGCATAACGGTGCACAAATGCCGTTACCGGCTGTTTCTGCTTATGTGGAGGCACATGCGCCGGCACAAACAGCACTTTATGGAGCGAAAACCGTTCTGCCGCCGCCTCCGCCAGCGCGACATGTCCGCGATGGATAGGGTCGAAGCTTCCCCCGAAAAAGGCGATGTTCATCCCTGTTTCACCCGGCCTGCGCCGTCAGTGTCATGTTTTCTGTCCTCTGTTGCAAGTCTTTGTTCCCCCAATGGCATCGTGCACCATCGAGTTTTCCCCAAACCGCATCTCATCTTAGTCTGTTGCAACCGCCGTCTACCCCCGCAACCTCGCCTTGCTCTTGTCCTTTCGGGCATTGTGCGCCCGGGCGATTCCGCTGGACTGGCGTAACTCGCTGCTGGCGCATAATGCGCATAGCATGGAGGTTATGCGAATGATGCTCCCCCTCATCCGCACCTTTGCGGTCGCTCCGGCGCGCGCGCCCATCCTGCGCTATGGCGTGGCGCTCCTCAGCACCCTTCTGGCGCTGATTCCCACGCTGTTCCTCTCTGACATGGCCGAAAGCCGTCTCGTCGTATTCGCCGTCGCCGTCATGGTGAGCGCGTGGTACGGAGGCTGGAAGCCCGGTCTGGCCGCGACTTCCTTCGCCCTCACCGTCAGTGCCTACTACTCCCTTGTCGGAGAACACAACACCACCGAGTACCGCAAGGCCATCGCGCACCTGATCCTCTTCTTCGCCGTGGCCCTGCTGATCTGCTGGTTCAACGCTGCCCTGCGTGCCACTCAGGAGAGCCTCCGCCGTTCCGAAAGCAATTTTCGCTCCCTCGTCACTAACGCCCCCTACGGCATCTGCCGCTGCGACAGCCTGGGCATGCTCCAGGACGCCAATCCCGCCATGATCAAAATGCTGGGATATTCCCGGCCCGAAGAGATTGCCGGCAAGCACTTGGGCAGCCTTTATTCTGACGCCCAACAATGGTTTCAAACCGCAGACCACTTCCGTGCTGGCAAGGAATTCAACAATCTCTCCACGGAACTGGTTCGCGGCGACGGTACCACCATGCTGGCCCGTATCTCCGCCCGCATCATTCCCGACGGCCGCCAGGGTCCCACCTTCGAGCTTTTCATGGAGGACATCACCGAGCGCCGCGCCCTCGAGCAGCAGCTGCGCCAGGCCCAGAAAATGGAAGCCATCGGCCGCCTCGCCGGCGGCATCGCCCACGACTTCAACAACCTCCTCATGGTGATTTCCGGCTACTCCGAATTTCTGCTCGAGCGCCTCGGCCCCGATCCCTCTCTCCGCGGACCGGCGCAGGAAATCTCCAATGCCGCCCAGCGCGCCACCTCGCTAACTCGCCAGCTGCTCGCCTTCAGCCGCAAGCAGATGCTGGCTCCCAAGATTCTCGATCTCAACGAGGTGGTCACCGAAAACTTGAAGATGCTCACCCGCATGATCGGCGAAGACATCGACCTGGTCATGGTGCCGGAGCCCACCATCGGCGCCGTCCGCGCCGACCCCGGACAGATCGATCAAGTCATCATGAACCTCGCCGTCAACGCACGCGACGCCATGCCCGACGGCGGCAAACTCACCATCGAGACGGCCAACATTACCCTGAGCAATGATTTTGCCCGCATGCATGCGCCTCTCGATCCTGGTGACTACATCATGCTCGCCATCAGCGACACCGGCCTCGGCATGGACGGTGAAACCCAGTCCCGGATCTTTGAACCCTTCTTTACCACCAAGGGTGCCAAGGGCACCGGCCTCGGCCTTTCCACCGTCTACGGCATCGTGAAGCAGAGCGGTGGTTACATCTTTGTCGACAGCCAGCCCGCCCGCGGCACCACGTTTCGCATGTACTTTCCGCGGGTCGACAGTAAAGACGAACCCGCCACCGTCCAGGACGCCGTCGGCCTTCCCCGCCCCGACCGCGGCCAGGAAACCATCCTCCTCGTCGAAGACGAAACCAATCTCCGCCGCCTCGCCCGCCAGTATCTGGAGACCCAGGGTTACAAGATCCTCGAGGCCGAGGATGGCGCCGCCGCCCTTCAGATTGCCTCCGGCCACAAGGGCGAGATCGATCTTCTCCTTACTGACGTCGTTATGCCCGGAATGAACGGACGTGAACTCGCGGTCCATGTCGCGGGCGACCGCCGGGATATCCGGGTTCTCTATATGTCGGGCTACACCGAGAACGCTATTGGTCACAATGGCATGCTCTACGCCGGCATCAACCTGCTGCAAAAACCGTTCAGCCTGCCCGCTCTGAAAGATAAAGTCCGGGAAGTGCTGGACTCGGAACCTATCCCCCAGGAGGCCGAAATGCCGTCCCGCAGTACCTCCACAAGTGTCCTCTCCGGTAAAAAGATCCCGCCCTTCCGGGCGCGCCGGTTTAACCTTCACCTCCCCCTGCGTTATCGCCTGGTCGGAGACCAGCGTTGGCTTCAGGGCACAACCGAAAACATCAGCCGCTCCGGCTTGCTGTTCCAGGCGGAAGAGATCCTTCAGCCCAGTGCACAGCTGGAAATCAACCTCGTCCTGCCGGCGGAAATCGCCGGACTGGCCGCAACCGAAGTCGTCTGCCGCGGAGAAGTGGTGCGCTCCGTCGGATCGCCAGGCTCGGGCATTACTCCGTCCCTGGCAGCCAAGATCCTCCAGTATCACTTCCAACACGGATCGCATACCCCGCAGGCGTGAAGGAGTACTACCCATGTCAGGTTCTGTAAGGTCGCAGGTGTCAGGTCTCAGGTCACAGGAAGCCGGGCAGTTACAACACCATCCTGTAAGATCCTGAGCCCTGTTACCTGACGTATTCGCTCAATAAGTTCTGTCATTCTGAGCAGTCGAAAAACCCCTACCCACAAGATCGCTTGACGGATTTAAAACTCCCCTCTTGGAAAATTCCTCCCAACGCTGCTACATTCCCATCAGCTTCTGCTTGGAGCGCGCCCATGTCTCTGGTAGTCAAACTCGAGGACGATCTCGGCGAGCGCAGCGAGTGGGTCATGCTGCACGGCGTAATCCCTGGCAATCAGCCGGCTCTTCCTCTCCTCAGCGGAATCGATCCCTTCGGAAAGACCGTCTTCAATCATCTCCAGATGGAGGTCTTCCTTCGCGAATGGGACCAAGTCAAAGACCGCGCCCGCGACGAGTCTCAAATCGAAGCCTGGCAGCGCATCAGGCAAATGGCCGAAGCCTGCCGCCTCGACCGCGATCTGTATCTCCGTTTCGTAGGCAACTAGACGTGGCGAGACCCTGCCCCTGTCCGGCCCAGGGGAGCGACGGACCCTGCCTACCTGACCTCTGTGTACCCTGTGGTGAGAGGTTTTACTTTCTAACTGAGAACCGGGAACCGAGAACTACTTAGACAATCCCGCCAAAGCCTCGCGAAACAAGACCTCAAAGCTCTGCGACTTCCCGCCACGCGCCGCACCCTGCAACGCTTTCTCCGCGGTGGCACGCTGATACCCAAGATTCATCAGCGCCGATAACACATCTTCCTCCACCGGACTGGCCATTGCCACACTCACATCCGCCGTCCCCACGGTTTGCGGTAGCTTGTCGCGTAACTCCAACACCATCCGCTCTGCGGTTTTCTTTCCGATCCCCGGAATGCGCGTGAGCCGCGCCACATCTCCACCACGGATCGCGCCCACCATCTCATCTGCCGGCATCCCGCTCAAAATCGTAATCGCCAGCTTCGGCCCGATCCCGCTCACCGTGAGCAATTTCTCAAAAAGGTGTTTCTCCGCCAGCCGCAGAAATCCATACAGGCTCAAGGCGTCTTCGCGAACATGCGTATGAATGTGCAACGCGACGTCCGTGCCGGCCGCTGGCAGCTCCGCGAACGTCGGCACACTGATGACGACGTCATAACCCACGCCGTGAGTTTCCACCACAGCCTGGTTAGGATGTTTCGCCAGCAAAGTCCCCCGCAGATGCGCAATCATCGGCGCTAGTGTACCGCAGTGGTCGGTGGCCAGTGGGCAGTGACCGGTCGCGAATCGATTCAGCCGTTGGTTCTAACTGCCCACCGGCCACTGCCTCCCCACTTTTCCATCTCCTTCCACAAAAATCCCCGTCCCCTCCACAGCTTCTTCACAACCTCAGTGCAGTTTTGCTCTTGCGTCCCGTCCGCGATTCCCGCAAGGTACTCTGCAGTCAGAGCGCGGGTATCTGATGCTCTGCCGGTCCGGTTCAGCGTTGCCGGTGATTCCTCGAGGGTGAATCGCCGGGGGAAATCCGGTTCATGTCCAGTGAACTGGTGCCCGGGCGTTGCGGCCTCCTCAGAAATCCTTCCTTCCAAGGCAGGATGGAAGCGCTGAACTGGAAAAGCCCTGGGGCGCAAACCTCAGGATGAACATCTCAAGCGGGGGTGCTCACAAGCGTTCCGTTCGGGATGATTCTTTCGCGGAAGCGAGAGACGGCAGCCAGAATATCCGCGACTTACAATGCGGCTCGGGTGGCTGGCCCGGGCCGCATTTGTTTTGTCGCTCCCACATTGGAACGACAGCGGCACCCTGCGTAAGGTCTAAGCTTCCACTCCTCCTTCTTCTGGAGCCTGATCGACGCAGCGTCCCCACGACGATGCGCGCTGGCCGATCGCCTTCCGCCCGGATCGTGGCCGACCTGCCACACTCGTGGGTGCCTGTCCACGGGCTTGGCTTCTTGTGCCGATCCCGGCTTCTCCCTAAGCCGCCAGAAATCATCCTCTTAGCTGAATCTCCAGTCGTGGCCTGCCTCTTGCATCCCCCCTCGTCAGCACGACCGACGGGAGGCAACATGGCACGCCTGGCTGTGACTTGGTTCAAGAACGCAGTATGTCCACGCTTCTTTCTCGCAGTCCTGATCACCACCATCGTCTGGGGCAACTGTTCAGCCGCACAGGACGACAACGCCGCCAAGGCCAACACGCCTCTGCCGCAAGTCGGCGAAGGATGCCTGCTTTACCGTTCCCCGGTCGCAGGCCGTTACGAAGCTGTGCCCCTCACCCACACCGATGTCGCCCTCGACGTCCGTGGTCTCGTCGCCTCGGCCACCGTCACCCAGCAATACGCGAACTCGACCAGCCAGCCCATCGAAGCCATCTACATTTTCCCGTTGCCGCACGACGCCGCCGTCTACGACATGGAAATCCACGTCGGCAACCGCATCATCCGCAGCGTCATCAAGGAGCGCGCCGAGGCCAAGAAGATCTACGAAGCCGCCAAGTCCGAAGGCAAGCGCGCCGCCCTGGTCGAAGAAGAGCGCCCCAACATCTTCACCACCTCGGTCGCCAATATCATGCCGGGCGACCGCATCGACGTCCGCCTGCGCTACGTCGAACCCCTCCGCTGGGAAGACGGAAAAATGCGCCTGGCGTTCCCCATGGTGGTAGGGCCGCGCTACATTCCCGGCACACAAGCTGTTGGTCATGACGGCACCGGATGGTCCGCCGACACCAATGCCGTCTCCGACGCCTCGCGCATCACGCCGCCCGTTCGCAATCCCGACAGCCGCTCCGGACACGACATCTCCCTCGCCGTCGATCTCGACCCCGGCTTCGAAGCCGCCTCCGTAAAATCCGTCTCCCATGACATCCACGTCAATCGCCTGTCCGACGGCCGCCAGCACGTCGAACTCGCCACCGGCGCCACGCTCCCGAACAAAGACTTCGTCCTCGACCTGCAGCAGGCGGAGAACACGCAGCCGCGCACGGCCCTTTTCCTATCTCCCAGCGATTCCGGCGAAACCCACTTCCTCCTTGCTGCATTCCCGCCGACAGTGCAGCCCAAAGAGCGCGTTCCGGTCGAAATGCTCTACATGATTGATGTCTCCGGCTCCATGGCTGGCACGTCCATCGAACAAGCCCGCGAAGCCCTGCTCCAGGCTCTTGACAAGCTCAAACTAACCGACCGTTTCGGCATCCTGCAATTCAGCAGCGGCTATCAGGAATTTTCCGCGGAACCACTGCCCGCAACCGCAGAGAACCTCGACCGAGCCTGCCGCTATGTCAGAAATCTCGAAGCGAACGGCGGAACCGAAATGCTCCCCGCCCTGCATCACCTGATGACGAAGCCCTTCGCCCCAGGCTATCTCCGCCACATCATTCTTCTCACCGACGGCGACCTCGGCAACGAAGACGAAATCTTCCGCGCCATGCGCTCCGAACTCGGCAACGCGCGCCTGTTCACCATCGCCATCGGCAGCGCGCCGAATCTCTTCCTCGCCACCAAGATGGCCCAATTCGGCCGCGGCACCTTCACCCACATCGCTGACGTCAGCGAAGTTCGCGACCAGATGACCCACCTCTTCGCCACGATCGACAGCCCCGTCCTGACCGACGTCAAAGTCACCTTCACCGGAGTCGAAGTGACCGATCTCTATCCCGAGCGGCCGCCCGATCTTTTTCTCCATCAGCCCCTGCTGATCTACGGCCGCATCACGAAAGGCAGCGCCGGAACCGTGCATCTGACCGCCAACGCGGGCAACGAACCCTATGAAGCCAGCATTCCCTTTGACGCCTCCAAAGCCACCTTCCATCCCGGCATCACCACCATCTGGGCGCGCCAGCGTGTCGAAGATCTCATGGACCACTGGCGCCACGCCGACGAGAAAGGCCAAGCCGAGATTCGCGGCAGCGTGATCGCGCACGCCATCCGCTACAACTTGGTGACGCGCTTTACCTCGCTGGTAGCAGTAGAAGAAGTGGTCGTCAACCAAGGCGGCCAGAACAATAGCATCGCAGTGCCCACCGAAATGCCTGCGGGCTGGCAGATGGACAAAGTCTTCGGCGCCCCCGCCACTGGCACCACCGACGCGTTCTTCGAGACCCTGGGCATCACGCTACTGGCTGCAGGCACCGCCCTCTGGCTGCTAGTGCGTGGCCGCAAGATGCCGCGAAACTCGTCGCCTCTCTCCACGCTGTCATCCTGAGCGGAGTGAGGCGCCAGCCGAACTGAGTCGAAGGAGCCCTACTCGCTCGTAACCGGCAAAGGCGCTTAGAGGCATTCGCCCGATGCAATGTCGAACGAACGCAATGAAGAGTTCGGCAGGTGCGAACGACGATCAGCGAACAGCAAACGACCAACGACCAACGACCATGAAACCCCTCCGCATCGCCGCCACGCTCCTCCTCCTCGCCGGTGCCTGCCTCACCGCCCGTGCCGCCTACATGCGAGCGAAAGCTGAACTAGCCGCCATCCTGATCCGTCGCGCCTGGAACGAAAGCATCAAAACGGGCCACCCGCACGCGCCGTGGCCCTGGGCCGACACCCACCCCGTAGCGCGCCTCGAAATCCCGCATCTCCACTATGACGAAATTGTTCTCGACGCAGCGACGCCCCGCGCTCTGGCCTTCGGTCCTGCCCAACTGCAAAGCGGTGCCGTACCTGGAGAGCCCGGTAACCTGGTCCTGGCCGGCCATCGCACCAGCTGGTTTCGCTCATTGGAAGGAATCAAGCAGGGAGACAAGATCCAACTCGACTGGTTCGATCCCGGCCACAGCGGCGTGCATACGAAGACCTACACCGTGAGCCTGATTGAAGTGGTGGATCCGAAGGAGGTGACACTGCTGCAGCCAACCACAGAAGACGCCCTCACCCTGATCACCTGCTACCCCTTCGGCAGCAGCCCAAAATCCCCGCAGCGCTTCATAGTCCGCGCCGAGCCTTCAGATCCGGCGATCTAGTGTCGCGTCCCGGAAATATGTAGCATTAATTCAGTACGGTTTTGGGAAGGGCACGACTTTAGTCGTGCCGATGCGACCCGTATAAATACTGGGGCTTTAGCCCCTGAGGCCCGACCGCCGCTAAACCTGGACCGAATTTACATTTTGTCATGAACCTGCGGGACACCACACTAGATGCGCTCTTTGAACCTTGAAACTCTGAAACTCTGAAACTCTGAAACCTGCTTCACCGCAGATGCTCCACCATCGTGATCTGCCGCTCCGCCGCGTCGTTCATCACGACTTTCTTCCCGTCCGCCGATGCCGCCATCCAGAAAGGTGAAGTCTGCAACGAGGTCAACTCCCGCGCCGTCCCCTTGCCCGGATCGTAGAGTGTCAGATGCGACCGCCCGTCCGGCAGGTCCGCGACCAGCAGCACTCCGTCTTTCGTGACCGTCCAGCTCGCCCACGTTCTCGGCCTTAGGATCGGCGAGAGCGCGACCTCCTCGCCGCCACCCATTGGCACGCGCCATATTTCCGGGTTCGGATATTTCGACTTCGCGTAATAGAGATTCCCATCCCCCGACTCCAGCGCCGCGAACCCGCCATGCTGCGTAACCTGACTCTCCGGCCCGCCCCCAACCGCCACCTTCCACACCTCGAAATCTCCCGTGCGATCCGAGGCAAAGTACACATATTTCCCGTCGCGCGAGAAACTCGGCACGCAGCCCTCGGCCACCGGACGTGCGTTCTGCGGCTGATTGACCGGCGCCAGGAACACAAAAGTCGTTCCCTCCCACGGCGCATCGAACACAAAAGTCTTCCCATCCGGCGACCAGCGCGGAGTCCCAGCGCTCTCGGTAAAACTCACCTGCACCGGATCCGACCCGTCGGCATTACTCATCCAGATCTGCCACGGCCCCGACCGGTTCGACATGAACGCGATCCGCTGCCCGTCAGGCGAAAACTGCGGCGCCGCATTCCCGCCATCACCGGAAATAATGGTCCGGAATTCCGCCGGACGCAGTTCACTGTGCACTTCCCGCTCCGGCAGAACCACTGTCTGCTTCTTTGCTTCGATCCGATCTCGAGGGACGGCTGTGGGCGCCTTTGCCTCCTCCCGCTGCTCAGCGACGCGCGAGGCTAATTCCTTTTTCTCGGCCTCATCCTTCCGCGATGTCTCAGAAAGAGTCGATTCAGCCCTCCGCGTCCCCAAGTTCAACGATGCCCCGATAAGCCCACCCAGAACCAGCGCGGCTGACGCGGCAACCCAGATGGGCCAGCGACGCGATCCCGGAGCCGGAATCGCGATACGGACAACCTCACCCCGTACCGGGGTGCCCCGTTCTTGTAGCTCCGCATTTTGGAGCGACAGAGCCTGCTCTGGGCTTGCCGAACGGGCAGGGGCTTCTTCTTGCTCCATTCTCTCCCTCTGACCTTCCACCTTCCCAATAAACCGGTACCCGCGCCGCGGCAGCGTCTCGATATACCTCGGCTCCTCCGCCGAATCGCACAGCGCTTCACGCAACTTATTCACCGCCGCGTTCAACCCATGGCTGGCATCGACAAAGTGATCTTCATCCCAAAGCCGCTTCTGCAACTCCTCCCGCGACACCAACTCTCCCCGGCGCCGAACCAACATCTCCAGGATCTCGAAAGGCTGCCGCGCCAGTTTCAGCCGCACTCCGCCCTTCCACAACTCCTGCGTGCTGAAGTCCACCTCGTAAGGTCCGAAAGAAACCCGGTTCGGCGATCCGTCCAACTTCATAAACGACTCCCTGTTCCGGACTGTCCTGCCGCGTGCGTGTCATCCTGAGCGCAGCAGGAACGAAGCGAAGCGGAGTTCCTGCGGAGTCGAAGGACCCCTATTCCCACTCGGCAAGCCCGCCCGACACCCAACAGGCACACCACCTCTTGCCATCGTGATACGCACTTCTGAGGACACAAGTTCCCCTGTGTGACGGCTCAGTTGCGGAACCGTGAGCGGTTGCAGCCTAGGTTCCGCTCCGCAAGGCCCTGCGCTACTGGCGGGGTCGAACCATCTTCATTTCGAGCCCCTTCGGAGGCGCCAGAGCCCCTGGTGTCTCCTCATCCCGCTGGCCAGTCAGCAGCGTGATTCTTTCCGCGCCCGCTGTTTGAACCGCGTCCAAAACCTTAACCAGGCTGCCATAGGGAAGACGCGCGTCGGCCTTGATGTACAGCGTCTTCTCGGCCTGGCCGGCAACTGCACTCCGGACCACCATTCCCAGATCCGCCATCCTGATCGGATTGACGCCGAAGTACACACTGCTACTGTGAGTAACCGTCACCACCAACGCATCTTCTTTGTCCGCGGCCGGTACCGCCACCGCGTTGCTGCTGACCGGCAGATCCACGCTGATTCCCCTCTGCAGGGGAATCTCCGCCACCGACTGCGTAAAAGCCGCCGTCGTCATGACAGCCACGATCGACACCACCAGACACACTTCCAGTAAGTTCTTCATATGCTCTTCTCCTTCCGGCCTATTCGATTTGAGTTGTTAGGTTTTTGCCCCGCCCAGTGAAGCGGTGGCCAGCGTCCCGCCAAGTCCCATCGTCTCCACCGCCGACGACGGCACGATCACCATCGATCCTCGTTCCTTGATCGCCTCATACAGCATGTTCATCGCCCGCAAATGCAGTGCCGTCGGATTCTCCGTGTACGCGGCCGCCGCCTGCACGAAGCTGTTGGAAATTTCCGTCTCTGCCTGCCCCAGAATAATTCGCGCCTGCCGCTCCCGTTCCGCCTGCGCCTGCCGCGACATCGCATCTTCCAGCCCCTGCGGAATGCGCACATCGCGTATCTCGACCGACTGCACCGTAATGCCCCACGGATTCGTCTTCTCATCCAGAATGCGCTGCAATTCCCGCCCCAGCGTCTCGCGTTCGGTGATCATCTGCGCCAGTTCATGCCGCCCAATAGACTCCCGCAGCGCCGTCTGTGCGCTCAGATTGATGGCGTCGACGAAGTTCTCGACCTCCAGGATTGACTTCTCCGCATTCCACACCATCCAGAACACGATTGCATCGACATTCACCGGCACCGTGTCGCGAGTGAGCGTCGACTCCGCCGAGACGTTCGCCACGCGCACGCGCTGGTCGACATAAGAGCTGAGCGCCTCAATCACTGGAATGATGAACACCAGCCCCGGCCCGCGCAGCCCGGCATATTTCCCCAGCTGCAGCAGCGCGACTTTCTCCCACTGCTGCACCACCTTGATCGAGAACAGCAGATAGAGTCCCACCAGTCCGCCCGCGATCAGCCACGCAGGATTGTGCCTCGCACCGGCAATGAGAACCCCGGCCGTGAGGCAAATTACAAACGCCGCGACTGCCACCCGGTTCGTGCGAGCAATTTCGATTCTCGTCAACATGGTTATCTCCTTCGCCGTACTTCAAAACCCAGAAGCCATTTCCAAAAGGTCTGCTTTGAAGGGGCTCGGCTTCAGCCGAGCCGTTCTCAGCGCCTCAGAATGCGGGCTTTAGCCCCTGAGGGAAACCGGCTTATTTCGTTGTGCCGGCTTTCAGTCCCCGCATCCGCTCAATCAGGACGTCGATGCTGAATCCCGCCGCCCCGGCCCGAGACACACAATCGCCAACAATCTGCGACAACTGTTTCTCGCGCTCCACATCGCTGCGCTTGATCTTCTGCGCGCTGATGAACGTTCCTGTCCCCTGGTGCGTCTCCAGCAGCCCGCCCAGTTCCAACTCGCGATACGCCCGCACCACCGTATTCGGATTGATCGCCAGATCCACCGCCAGCTGCCGCACCGTGGGCAGTTGGTCCCCCGCCGTGAGCGAACCGGAAGCCATCCCACCCCGCACCTGGTCGATGATCTGGCGGTAGACCGGGACGCCGCTGTGGAGGTCGAGCCGGAAGCGGAAAGCAGCCGTGGGTGGCTGGGGCGTCATAACGATGCACAGTGTACTATAAGACTAGTACATTGTGTCAAGCGAAATTTTGCGCCTTCGCAGCCGGAGGCCGGACCGCATGGAAGTCAAAGTAGAAATCAGCTTGGAGGTAAGAATTGTTTGCCGATGAGTGAAATAGCGATTTTCTAAGGTCATCGCGCAAGCTCACAAGAGGTCAGTGCGCAGATGGCATGGCGAGCACTTGCGCACATTTGTCGCCTGACAACGTATCGAAATGTGACGTGTATTCTCGGAGCTGACGAAATACATCCTCTTCCGAAACCGATGGTTTTATGAGCATGATAGACAAAACGACGACTCCATTCTTGACCATTGTCGAACAAAAATATTGTGTTGCGGCTTCCTTCCCAGGAGGGTTTTCCTTTTTCCAAAGATAGAATGCACGCCCTTCACTGCCATCGGGATTCTTCTCCCCGGGAGAGATTCCAAGATCCGTGATCACGATCGAAGGGGCAAAGCTTTTGACGTATTCTTGCTGTTGCTTTGCTTCAGCAAGGAGAATGGCTTCGGCTTTTGAGCCTTTGATGTATTTCTTGATGTCATCCCTATCCTTGTCCTTCACGATCGATTCGTAAGCCATATCGTCGATGAATATGATGGTCTTGCCCGGATCGTCTTTGTCGTTGAACGAAAAGGTTTTGCCATCCAGGAAATAGCGAAAACTACTGTTGCCCATAAACACGTTAAAGTAATACCCAGTGCCTTCATAGGGCTTTATGACTTTCGTTTGCCCGTTATCAGGGCATTGAGAATACAGACAGGGCGAGCGAAGCATCAACATGAAAGAAACCAGAAAAACCATTCGCCAAGCTGATGCCGACGAGGCGTTCGCGATCAGCCGATTCGCGTTCTGGACCACACTTCCCATCTGAGTGCCTCCGAACCATACGCGCGGATACTACTCCGAAGTCGGCACAAACGGCGGTGATATTCGAATGCTGTGTAATCGGCGATTTCGCTCATTGACTCCCAGAATCCGACACACCCGCCCGAGCCTCTACTTCGCCCCTCCGCTCCCCAGTCCCTTCACATTCTCCTGCAGAAACTCCCGGATCGCCACCCATGCCTTCTGATTCTGCTCGTACGTGTAGCCACCGTGATCCGCGCCTGCGACCGTGACCAGCCGGTTCGGAACTTTGGCGGCGTCGAGTGCCTTGTGCAGCCGCACCGCCTGGGAATAAGGAACGAGCGAGTCTTTGTCGCCATGGATGGTAATAATCGGCGGCGTGTTGCTCGTAACGTAGTTGATCGGCGAGACGCGCTTTGCGATCTCGTCCGCATTGGCCTGGTTGCCAAGCCATACGACGGCATATCCCTTGGCGTTCGGCCCATGCAGTTCGTCAAGGACGTCGGTGATGCCAAACCAGTTCACGATCGCCGCCACCCGTGGATCGCCGCCGGTGCCCGGAGCTCCGCTCCAGTAGTTCTCGGGTCCGCGGCACTCGCGATCGAATCCTGCCGCCGGCGTGAGCATGCCGGTCGTGAGCGCCAGGTGGCCTCCCGCCGATCCCCCCTGCAACACGACGCGCTGCGGATCGAAGTTGTATTTCTCCGCATGGGCGAACACCCAATGAAGCGCGCAGCGGCAATCCTCGACCGCTGCCGGAGCCAGCGACACGCGCCCCAGCCGGTATTCGACATTGACCGCGGCAAAGCCCATCTCGAGGTACGGCATGATTTCGAGCACGCGCTCTTCTTTCGTGCCCTCCACCCATCCGCCGCCATGAATCACAAGGACGACCGGCAGCGGCCCCTTCGCCTCCGCCGGAGTGTAGACGTCGAGCTTGTTCTCGTAATTGTTGGCCGTGTGATAGACGATGTTCGTGCGAACTTCGTAACGGAACATCTCCGCCGCGAAGGTAGCGGCATCGTTTTGCGCCACGCACATTGAGGCAAGGAAGATGAGGAGAGAAACTACAACTGGCAGTTTGCGCATGGGTTTGGTTGGAGGGAGGGGCGCCCTCGCCCGTCCACTCTGTTCCGCGACGCCGTGAAGCGCGGAGGAACAGAAGAGACTACCGCGTCGCCTAAGGCGTGGCAAACCCATACGTTCTCAACAACTCCGCCGCGGCAGGCGTCTTGACGTAGTTCACGAACGCCTTCGCCGTCTCCTTCTCCTTCGACGCCTTAATCACCACGCACGCCTGCTCGATCGCCGGATAATCCGTCGCCGGAATCTCCACGTACCGCCCTTTGTCTTTCATCGTCGGCGAGAGCGCCAGCGACAACGCGACAATCCCCACATCCGCCGCGCCCGAAACGACGAACGACGCCGTCTGCGAAATGTTCTCCCCCAGCACGAACCGGTCCGCGACCTTGTCGTACACGCCTTCTTTCTTTAGCGCCGCCACCGCCGCCTCCCCATACGGCGCGTGCTGCGGATTCGCAATCGCAATCTTCTTCACCGCCGGACTCGCCAGCCCCGCCAATCCCGCGCTGATATCCAGCTTCGAATCCTTCGGCACCCAGATCACGATCTTCCCTGTCGCGTATTCATACAGCGTGCCCGGCTCGGCCAATCCCGCCGACTCAAGCTTCTTCGCGTAATCCAGATTGGCCGAGAAGAACACATCAAACGGCGCCCCATTCTGAATTTGCTGGAAGAAATTCCCCGACGATCCGAACGTCAGCTTGACCGTTTTCCCCGTCTCCTTCTGAAAACGCCCCGCCAACTCCGTCATGACGAATTGCAGGTCCGATGCCGCCGCGACCGTGATCTCCTGTGCGCCGACCGTCGCGCTGCACACCGCCAGCGTGAGAATGATCAAAGCCGTCTTCATGAATCCCCCTCGGTACCGAGGCGTTCCCATCATCCTACCAGCCGCGGTTTTAGGATTTGCTTTTTCTTCGCCTCGCTGCCATACTCCCGTTGGGGAGCTCCCGATCATCGCCCGCACGTTCCTTAGTGAACCTTAGTGTCCTTGGTGGTGGAAGGTTTTCGTTGGCGCCGAATCGGAATCTCTCTTGCTCTGGACGCTCAAAGATCGCGATGAACGTCGCCCACGCTCCCCTGCATCTCGCGCGCCGGGAAAATTTCGATTTCCTCCGACTTTTCCGCGACCTTCCTCACTCTCTCACAGCCCCAAGAGCGATACGATGCCTCGCACTCACTTAAACATCGTGGCCACCGTCGAGACCATCATCGGACGCCTCCCGGCGAACGTCGAAGCCGAACGCTCCATCCTCGGCGCCATTCTGCTCGACAACCACGCCTACAACGACGCCGCCGAGCACCTCCACCCCGACGACTTCTCCCTCGACGCCCACCGCCGCATCTACTCGCGCATGGTCGATCTGGCCGAGTCTTCCCGCCCGATCGACATCATCACCCTCGTCGAAGAGCTGGAACAAAAGAAGGAGCTAGCCGCCATTGGCGACATCGGCTACGTCTCCGGCCTGCTCGATGGCGTCCCCGACCGCCCGTCGATCGAGCACTACGTCAAGATTGTCCGCGATAAGGCGATCCTGCGCGGACTGATCCATGTTTCGAACGCCGCCATCGCCAAGGCCAGCGAGCAGGCCGATCCCGCCGACGAAATCCTCAACGAAGCCGAAGCCGCCGTCTTCCAGCTCTCCGAAAAGCGCATTGGCAAAGGTTTTCAGGGGATCCAGGAGATCGTCCGCAACTCCTTCGGCTCGGTCGATGCTCTGCTCCAGCGCGGCCAGCGCATCACCGGCCTTGCCACCCACTACACCGATCTCGACGAGATGACCAGCGGCCTGCAGAAATCCGATCTCGTCATCCTCGCCGCCCGTCCCTCGATGGGCAAAACTTCGTTCGCCATGAACATCGCCGAGAACGCCGCCATCGACGACGGCAAAGTCGTCGGCATGTTCTCCCTCGAAATGTCGAGCGAAGCCCTGCTGCAGCGTCTGCTCTGCTCCCGCGCCATCGTCGATGCCCACAAGATGCGCACCGGATCGCTCTGGCGCGACGACATGCAGAAGGTCGTCAGGGCGATGGAAGAACTCGCGCACGCCCAGCTCTATATCGACGACAGCCCCGGTCTCTCCGTCAGCGAGATGCGCGCCAAGGCTCGCCGCCTGAAGCAGTCCCAGGGACGTCTCGACCTCCTCGTCGTCGACTACCTCCAGCTCATGTCCGGCGGCAGCAAGCGCTTTGAAAATCGCACCCAGGAAGTCTCCGCCATCTCGCGCGGCCTGAAGGCTCTGGCCAAGGAACTTGAAGTCCCGGTCCTCGCTCTCTCGCAGTTGAGCCGAGCGCCCGAAAGCCGTGGCGGCGATCACCGTCCTCAACTCTCCGACCTGCGCGAGTCCGGCTCCATCGAGCAGGACGCTGACCTCGTCATGTTCATTTTCCGCGAAGAGATCTACAAGCAGGACGACCCCGAACTCAAAGGCCGTGCCGAAATCCTCGTTGCCAAACAGCGCAACGGCCCCATCGGCAAATTCCAGCTCGCGTTTCTGCACAATTCGACCCGCTTCGCCAACCTGGCTGAAGGCAACAGCGAACCGGGAGAATAAGTCCCCTGCCAGGCTGTGGGAATACTCCAGAATGTGTGCACCACTGTGGAGCGGCCCTTCAGGGACTGTGCCACAACTCGGGCGTTGCGAAATGAGTGGAACACAATTGTCATCTCGAGCCGCGAAGCGGCGAAAGAATGCAGCCCACGGCGCAAGCCGTGGGGTACAAAGTGGAATGAGCCCAAGCCCCGAAGGGGCGAAAGAAGCGTTGCGACGCGGTCTCTTCAGGGCCGCGCAAGTCGTCTGCCTTGAGGAATGGCTTTAGCCCCGGTGGTCGTACTTCGCGTCAATTTTCCGCCGCCTGCTAGTGTCGCGTCCCGGAAATATGGGGCATTCATTGAGTACGGTTTGGGAAGGGCACGACTTTAGTCGTGCCGATGCGACCCGCATCAATACTGGGGTCTAGCCCCTGAGGTCCGACCGCCGCTAACCTGGAGTGAATTTACATTTTGTCATGAACTTGCGTCGACAATACCCCGCGCTTCAGCGCCGGGTATCGATCTCAAGAATAGGTTGAGTCCCGTGGAACGATGGACGGTTTGCCTCGCGAGGGGCAGGGCTCCAGTCGGTCGCTTAGCTTGGAGTCACAGGCACTACCGCCGCCGCACCCCGAAAAGAACCACCATGGCTGATCGGCGTTGACCGACGGTCAATGAGAATAATGGATTTATCGCCAACTATGGCGTCAGTGGAACTGGGAGCAAATAGGAACCGAGCGACCGAAGAACTTTTGGCGGAATCAAGCGCAATCGATTTTCTATTTTGACGCCTACTTTGCTGCGAGGTTGTCTCCAATCTCAGGAAAGCCAGTGCATTTCCGCAATGTGGGCGGTTGAGCTTTACCTTGCCAATCCACCTGGAAGAACTCCAAAATACAGGCCGAGATGACGGAATATCCGTGGGTCGGGTCAATGATTTTTCCGCCGAACCTGGTGATCGTATCGGGCATGACGAATGGAGCGTCACTGAAGTTGAAATGACCCGTGCCGAGGACTGACAGCACGTATACCGGGTTGGCCCCGCTTTTGGTCGTGAACTCCGTCCATATTCTCCGCGACTCTGCGCCAGCTTTCTCGAACTGTTCGCGAGTGCGTCCACGTCTCGCGAGGTCAGCATCGGAATAGAGCGGCTTACTTTGCAGAACCAGAACTGGGCGCATAGCGCCTTCGAGGGACAGTCCGAAGGGTGCACCGTCCATGTCGACAGAAGCGCGAATATTCCGGTCGAGTCGCGCTGCTGAGATTGCAGCGGCGCCGCCAATCGAATGGCCCGCAACCTGGATACGGTTCGGATCGAGATGATCGCTCCAGTTTTGCATCGCTTGGAGCGAATGGATGGTACGGACTGCCACATGCGCCATATCGTTTTCCGTGGAGGCGAAATCATCCGTCGCGTAGCTTCTCTTGGGGGCATGCGGGGAGAAGTAATCGATGACAGCAACGAGGTATCCGTGTGAGGCACACTGCTCTGCGAAACTGGTGTAATTGAAGCCGAAGATTCCAGCCCCAGGCAGGAAGATGATAAGAGGGTAGCGCCCGTTTGCTATCGGAGCATTGTCGCTAGTGTTTGTCCTGATTTGCGTCCAGGAACGGATTGTCTCGGGTGTCTGATCGTAGTAGCCGCCCGACGCCTGAATCTCGGCGGCAGCTTCTTGCGAGAGGTAATTGCCTGTGGAAAGTGCCTTTGATGCTGGGTACCAAACCAGCACCGTCTCGTCCTCCAGTTGCAGCCGGGTTCTGCCGATGGAGAATGGGCCGTCTGGAACAGGCAGGCTTGGAGCAGCCGCAAAGCTCAAGATGGGGATAATGATTAGAGCAAGTGCGAATTTCCGCATGGAACTTGGACGATTGCCAGCCGGTGGTGTTAGCGGTTGCCAGACGATGCGTCGCAACCACCAAAAAGTCAGTTGTTGACCCTGTTCTTCGACGCACTTGGCAGTCCTCTGTGCTCCTCCGTGCCCTCCGCGGTTAAGCTCAAGCCAACGCCCAACGACCGCCGACCAACGACTAACGACCAACCTACACCGGCGGCTGATCCGGCCGGTAGTTATGCCGCAGTGTCAGTGAACCGTCTGCGTTCACCTTCTGCCGGCACGCCCACCGCACTGGATGCCGCACGCCCTTCACTTCGAGGTCCGCCTTCAACCGCAGTCCGTCCGGCTTCACGCCCGCCGGCAGAATCAGCATCGCCTGATGCACGCCGATCGGCTTCGGATATCCGGGATCGATGCATCCGGAGACGTTAATCTTTCCGTCGTCGCTCGACACGGTCAGGCGCAGCACTCCCGGAACCGCTGCGATCCCGTCATTCGCCAGCCCCACCACCAATCCTTGAGCTCCGTCCCGCACAAAGTTCCAGATAAACGACGGCCGAATCCGGTAGCCGATCTTGCGCGCCATCTCGTCCATCGGCCCCGGATACTTCTCGTAATAGCTCAGGATGTTGCCCGCCGACTGGTTGTGCCAGTTCCACACCGACAGGTAGTTCACTCCGACGTCGGTAGCGTGCGAGATGATCTGCTCGTTATACGTAATCCCGTCTTCGTCGGTGCGCAGCTGCTTGGGGTCGCCGGTCGTGAACCCCACCTCGCAGATCGCCGCCACCCACGGCGGACGGTAGCTTAGCGCTTCGATCTGCGTGTTCTCGATGAAGATCGTGTCCGTGCGCAGCCAGTTATTCGTGCGGATGGTGCGGTCCACCAGATCGTTGTTCCCCACGTTGCTGAAGTCCGGCTGCGTGTTCGTGGCCAGCGGCACTTTCGTCCAGCGCCTGAGCTGCTCCTCGAACATCGCCGCCCAGGTTTGCTCCGCCACCAGGTCGCTCGGAAACGGATTGCCCTCATACGGCCAGGTGTGCCCTTCACCCCAGAAGCCGTACATCATCGTGTCCATGAATTCGACGAGCGGATGGCCGTTCAGTTCGTTGGCGAGCAGGCCGTTCAGCTCGCGAAACGCTGCCTGGTACGCCGGGTGATCGTAGCGCGGCACACGGTGGTCGGTCCGGTACCGCATCTCAGCGGGATTGCCTTTCCACTCGCCCTTGAGTTTCACGTACGGCACTTTGTCGAGGAGAAAGTCCGGCATGCCCGGCCCTGGAACGTCGGGATTCTCCAGCTGCACTCGGAATCCGACCTCCTTGTTGTAGCGCCGCGCCAGATCGAAGGTGATCTTCCACCACTCCGCAAAGTCGAGGCGGCCCGGCTGCTTCTGCACCTCGCGCCAGTTGGGACGAAGATAGATCTTCTGCACAAATGGCAGCTTGATCAGGTCCTCCAGCGTCTGCTCCATCGTTTGACCGGGAACATGCAGCGGCCCGGTGTCATCGGACACATAAACGATGAGGCCCATGCCGTAGTTGCTCACAATCTCTTTCGAGGGCGTGGTCACCATCCACACGTCGCTCTCGGGAACGACCGCGCATGGTCCATACTGCGGAAATGGTCCCTGGTTGAGACGGTCGGGAACCGGCGGCGCCGATCCCCAGTTGTATTCGTACCAGGCGTGCTCGGGAACGGAGGCGTTGGCGGCGATCGGCACCAGTCCAACGGCGAGTCCCGTGGCGGTGGCGGACTTCAGGAAGCTGCGGCGATTCATCACTGCTCCTGTAGATTCGGAGGGATTTAAACAGAGAACAGTAAAATAGACGCGAAACAAAAAGAAATAAAAAAATGTAATTCGTAAGCGGACTCATCGCCCTGCATTCCGTGCCCCCGCCCGCCGGAAGAGCTAATACCCCGTACGTAAACAGGGGTCGAAAGAGTCCCCATTTTGATGGCAGGGGCGTGACACAAAACAGGCACCCACCGGGCCAATCGAACGATATCGTGGTCTGTGGAAAATTTTGTGGATGTGTGGTAGGAAATTGGCCCCCAGACAAAACCGACCAGGGAGTCGGTCAGGGCAAGGGTTGGCAATTTGTGCCTAATTCGATGTTTTTAAACTGGTTAATGTATTCAAGTGCGCCGCGGAGAGGCGCCGTTACTGCAACAACACTTCCGTCACCAATTTGAGGATTTGCACATACGGTAGGTCGTGGAGAGGGCTTTGGGTGCGGTATCGGGGCTGACCATGCCCGTGTTTTCTGCACAATTTCAGTTGCAGGAAACGCGGGGAACAATTTCATGCGAAGACACGCTCAGGAACTTCCCTCGCCCACCTTCAGCACCGCCAGGAACGCTTCCTGTGGAATGTCCACCCGCCCGATGCGCTTCATCCTCTTCTTGCCTTCCTTTTGTTTCTCGAGCAGCTTTCTCTTGCGCGTGATGTCGCCGCCGTAGCACTTGGCTAACACGTTTTTGCGCATGGCCGGCACCGTCTCGCGCGCAATAATCTTCGCCCCGATCGCCGCCTGGATCGCCACCTCGAACATCTGACGGGGGATCAGTTCCTTCATCTTCGCCGCCAGCGCCCGCCCCCGATCGTACGCGAAGTCACGGTGCACGATCATCGACAGCGCGTCCACCGGCTCGCCCGCCACCATGATGTCCAGCTTCGCCATCGGCGACTCCCAGTGTCCTGACAGGTGGTAGTCAAGCGAAGCATAGCCGCGCGACACCGACTTCAATCGGTCATAAAAATCCAGCACGATCTCATTCAGCGGCAGCTCATACTGCAGCATCACCCGCGTCGCGCTCACATACTCGAAACTCTTCTGTTTGCCACGCTTCTCTTCGACGAGTTTCAGAATTCCGCCAACATATTCTTCGTTGGTGAGAATGACGGCGAGGATCACCGGCTCCATAACTTTGGCGATCTCGCTTGTGTCCGGCCAGCGCGACGGGTTGTCGACCTCGATGATTTCCCCATCAGTCTTATGGACTAAGTAGCGAACCCCCGGCGCGGTCGTGATCAGGTCGAGATTGTATTCGCGCTCCAGTCGCTCCTGGATGATCTCCATGTGCAGCAGGCCGAGGAAGCCGCACCGGAAGCCGAATCCCAGCGCCGCCGAACTCTCCGGCTCGAAGAAGAACGACGAGTCATTCAGTCGCAGTTTCTCCAGCGCCTCGCGCAGTTGCGTGTGCTCGTGCGCGTCGACGGTGTAGAGTCCGGCGAACACCATCGGCTTGATCTCTTCAAACCCCGGCAGGGGCTCGATGGCCGGCCGGTCGTCGTCGGTAATCGTGTCGCCGATCTTGCTGTCCGCGACCGTCTTGATGTTGGCCATGAAGAAGCCGACTTCACCCGCTTCCAGCTGGTCGACCTCAACCGGCTTCGGCGTCAGCACGCCGATCGTCTCCACTTCGAAGACGCGCCCGTTCGACCACAGCCGGATCTTCTGCCCCTTCTTCAACGTGCCTTGAAACACGCGAGTCAGCACCACGACGCCGCGATAGGGATCGAACCACGAATCAAAAATCAGCGCCTGCAGATGGCGCTCCGGACGGCCCTTCGGAGGCGGAACGCGTTTCACGATCGCCTCCAGCACTTCCGGCACACCCTGCCCAGTCTTGGCCGAGATGGGCAGAGCGTTCGAAGCGTCGAGACCGACCGCACCCTCGATCATCTCTTTCGTCCGCCCAATGTCGGCGCTTTGCAGGTCGATCTTGTTGATGACCGGGATGATCTCCAGCCCATGATTGATGGCAAGATAGGAGTTGGCCAGCGTCTGCGCTTCGACTCCCTGGGACGCGTCGACGACCAGCAGCGCGCCCTCGCACGACGCCAGCGAGCGCGACACTTCGTAGGAGAAGTCGACGTGTCCGGGCGTGTCGATCAGGTTGAGCTGGTAAGTCTGGCCGTCCTGCGCGGGATACATCATGCGCACCGCGTGCGCTTTGATGGTGATGCCGCGCTCGCGCTCCAGGTCCATGGCGTCGAGCACCTGCTCCTGCATCTCGCGCGCGGTCAATGACCCGGTCAGCTCCAGCAGCCGGTCGGCGAGCGTGGACTTGCCGTGGTCAATGTGCGCGATGATCGCGAAATTTCGTATGCGCGACGCTTCCATGGGATAGATCGATTCTAACAGGCTGACGGGGAAGGGCCGACGGCCCACGGCGAGACGGCACCGCGACCTGGGACGTTTCGGAACCAATGTTCCACGTGGAACATTTTGTGCTTATGATATTGTATGTATCAAGATACACATACAACGAGGCGTAAATGAAAGCACGGAAACGGGTTGCGGCGAGCGGAAAGATCGGCAAACTGAAAGCCTCGGCGGGGCGAAGCAAGACTCCGAAGGGGCTGCCGGAAGAGTTAGCGCAATTTTATAAACCCATCAAAAAGCCGGTGACGCTGCGGTTGGATGCGGACATCATTGCCTGGTTCCAGCGCCAGGGGAAGGGGTATCAGACGCGAATCAACCGCGCTTTGCGAAAATTGATGATGGAGGAACGGAAGAAGGCGGAGTGAGCGGCTCGGCCCCTGCCGATTCCGTATCCGCGGGTTGTGCTGAAGTGGACGGCGCTCTGGGCTCCGATCCCGTGGCCCAGGGGCTTCAAGACTGCGCCAGAAATGGATCAGGAGGCCGAGGGCACCCGGCCGGCGGAGTTTGAGGAGGATGTCCGCGCCCTGCAGACGCTCGTGGACCGCTTTGCCCGCCAGCCGAGAGACTTCGAGTGGCCTCGGTCGCATCCTCACTTCGGAAAGATGTCGGAGGCGGAGTGGCTGCGCCTGGCCTACCTTCACGTGGATCATCATCTGAGGCAGTTTGGGGTGTGAGAACCTCCATGACACGGCCGCAGTAGGCGTTGATTTTGCGGCGAGGGCAGTGCTAAGGAAAAGACCCCACGTCTCGAAAACCCGAGACGAGGGACACCCCTAATGAGCGCGGCTTGACGCAACCGCCAGGCGATTTTGAGCCAGCTGATAAGACGAACTGGCGACCGATAGTGGCTCTTTGGGCTTCGTAACACGGTTATAGTCCGCCGTCGCGAGGTTCCACTCCCCATATTGTTCTGCAATTCGTCCGAACGCATACCAGTAGTCGTCATCCGGCTCGTCAAGGCTGAGCTTGTCCATCGCTTGTAGAAGGACCTCGCGCGCTTCCTTTGTCTTTCCGAGTTCAGCATAAACGCACCCAAGGGTGTGCAAGATGCTGGAGTTGTTGTCACTCAATTGGGCAGCTTTCAGGGCGTATTCCAGATCGGATGGTTCCACCCTGGGAATGAACAGGGAAAACCACGCAACGGCGTTCAAATCGAAATGGTTCGCCGTTCCTTCCTCTGCGATTTTCTGGTATAGGTCATGGGCTTTTCTGTAGTCATCGCGCAGTTCAGCGCCTCTGGTCAGCACATGGGTCACATCCACATCATCCGGAATCCGCTTGAGCCGCTCTGTGGCAAGTTTATCTGCGTCATCAAATCGCCCCAGGCCGCGGAGGTAGTAGGCCTGCCGATAGAAGAGCCGCTTCGATTCCGGATATTCGTGGGCCAGTGCGGAAGCCTGCGACAGCGCCTTCTCGTACTGCTTGAGAGAACCATACCCATCGAGCAACGCCAGCGTGACGTTGAGTTTGTCACGTTCTGTCGGAGCCGACTTCTCGCCTTCTTCCAGCACCGCGACGCCGCGGGCCGCCGTCGTTTCGTTTTCCACTAGAAGAGCCGCAGCCGCAATCTTCATCGCTCCGGGATCGGCCTCCTTCCCTCGTGCCCAGACATGGGGGAAGGGATCACCCGCCAGTGGATCGTCGCCACCGGGCAGGTGTTCATCTTCGCGCAACCAATCCAGAAGTACGCGGGCTCCAGCGAGGTCGTTGGCGGCAATGCGGTCGAGGACTTCGAGTCCCAGAGCTGTTGGAGCTTCCGAGGTGGCCAATAATTTGTAGTGATCGTCCTCTTTGACGATATAGCGTGATTTTTTGTAGTCGGCTGACGGCCAGAGCGTGACTTTGTATCCAGTGACGTCATTTCCTTGAATGCGGGGTTGCGCGCGGGCCAGGGATAAATCGATTCCAACCTCGTTCCATTCACCCGTGCGTGCTTTGCGGCTGATATCGCGCTTGGCGTCCTTGATGAAGGCCTCGAGATTCTCTTGCGTTGCCAACACCTGCGCCCCGTTGCGGCTGCACACTGACTTCAGTTGAGCGAGCGTAAGATCAGGATCTGAAGTGAGTATTCGGAAGCGAAAGGCAACTCCGCCGGGGTCATCCCCTACAGGGATCTCTTCAAACGGTCGAGTCTTCCGGTAGAGCGCCGCATAGGCCGCCGTTTCGGATGCTTTCTCGCCGACGGCTCCCGCTTCCTCTAGGTCTGCGGCCAGGAGATATTTCCGCAGATTCACCAGCATTTCGCCGGCAGCCTCCGCGGTCTTGTGAAACTGTTCTTCTCCCGGAGTCTGTTTTCGATCGAGGTCCAGTGCAGCCTGCGAGCCATGCTGCGCCGCTTCGCAGGCAACGACGAGGGCAAGCGGCTGGGGATTCAGCGCCTGCGCCATCTTCTGCGCCTCGGCAAACTCACCGTGATAGAAGAGGACATACGGCAGATTGTTCTGTGCGCCCAATTCGGCCAGTTTCGCCGCCGGGAGCTTGCGGTATTCCTCGATAGATTCTTTCAATCTGGCGCCGGGACCGTAGCGCAGGCCCCAACGGTTGTATTCGAGCAAGATAGCCAAATTCAATGCGGTTGCTTTGTCGTCAGGATCGAGCCTGACCGCTTCGCGATACGCTGCCTCGGCTCCGGAATAGTCGCTGCCGGGGCGGAACTTGCGCCCGACCAGGTCAAACTCGAGGATTTCAGCCAGCGTCTTTTGCGCCAGGGCCGAGCCCGGTTCGAGGCTGACCGCTTTTCGCGCTTCGGCGCGAGCCCCTTCGCCCATGCCGCCCGCCAGCAGCGTCGCCGCCACCTGGAGGTGATGAACGGCTTCCTTGGGATGGAGAGCGACGAGGTCGCGATACGACTGAAGGGCTTCATGCATCTTGCCTTGAGCGAGCAGTGTCTCTGCCACGGGCTCGAAGTAGATCAGGATGGGTTCGCCTTCGCGGAGTTGAACGATCTTTTCGCGCATCTCATCCACTTCCGCCGCTGTGAGCCGCCGTTTGACGGTGTCGAAGCGGATGGTGGCGTGCACCGAGTTATCTTTTTCGGGCGCAAACTCCTGGGTCAGAATGGCCGGCCCCAGGGTTAGTCTGGAATTTCGCGGCAAGGCTTTGGGCTGGAAGCCGGCGGGCGGAACGATCTTGTATTGCCACTCGGTGACGAATGCCTCGCGCAGCTGGTAATCGGAAGTACGTTTGCCTTTGGGCTTTTTGCCCGGCTTCACTTCCTCTTCCTTCTGGCGTTCCTGGAACTCACCGGGAAGGCGGCTGAACAGGCCCTCGAAGCGGATGGCCGCGGCAGCAACCGTGAGATCCGTGGCGCCGCGGCGAGCCTTGTCGCTCTCCAGCACCAGCTCGAATTGCTTGGAGAAATCATCAGGCGCCGACCGGTCCATGCGATCCAGTTTTTCTGCAAGATATTGTCCCTTGACATAGCTTTCCAACTGTTCCAGTACTCTCTTATTTTCCTTGTCAGCATAGTTGCGTCGATAAAACGATTCGCTTGCGCCGTGGGGCTGCGAAGTCTCGATGATTCGCGCCGGCCCGTTTTCCGCCAGATAGATCTCGCGTTTCTCGATGAGAATATTGTCGACCGAAGATGTGGCGGGAGTCCGGACCAAGCTTTCGGTTCCGGCGCGCGCCACCAGGACGAAACGATCTTGGTCGGCGTCGGGGAGTTGTCCCAGCCGCGCATATTCATCGGTGGCATCGATCCACAGTTCCGGGCTGCCGGGCACGTACACGATGGCGTGGTCGAACAGTCCCATGCCGGGAAGATCGTCAGCCACGTCTTCGCGATTGCCCGCATTCAGAAGTGCCACATAAGCGGGAATCTTCGCGGCGCGCAGCATCGCGACCAGCAGGAGAGATTTATCTTTGCAGTCCCCGTATTTCCGCGTCAGGGTCTCGCTCGGGGTGCGGGGAACGACATTGGACTCGCCGAATTCGACTCCCGTATACCGGACTTCTTTCCCCAGATACTGCAGGATTGCCGCTGCCTTTTCGTCGCGAGAGTTCTTGCCGGCAATCAACTTGCTGGTCAGTGTCCTCAGATCGTCGCCGGAGAGCTGCTGGCCCACGACCTTGACATATTCTTCCGCGACCTGGTGCCATGACGTTCCCGTCGAGAACAGGAGACTGGGAAAAGCGGACACGTCGCTGGGAAGTCCCGAATCGGCGTCGTCGAGGGGATCCGTCGTGCCTCGTTCGAATGTGAGGCGAACACGGCCATCCGCTTCGGTCTTCGCTGGTTTCAAGTCGGGCAGCAGGCGCAGGCCGTAGCGGAGAGGCAGACCTGCGGGCGCGTCGAGAACGAACCGGGTGTGCTGCACTGGCACCGACCCCCCGAAATAGAGGCGTTCGACAATGCCTGCGCCCGGCAACGATCCCGTTTCCCTCGAGACGATTTCCTCTTCAACCAGCGCGCCGGGCGCTATCGCCGGCAGCGGCGCCCGGAGGAAGCGGCGATCGCTAAAGACACTATCCTGCGTTTCCTTGGCGGGAGAGTCGGTAACCGTGCTGGCGTCGAGTGGATGCGGGGAATAGTCGGGCGTGATGACTCGGGCCCGCAGGCTGGGACGGTCTTCGCGCCACGCATCCCAGCGTACTCCGGCGGTGTTCCATTCCTCCGCGCCTTTCTGCGTCAGGATTTTATACAAAAAATATTGTGTGTGGACGGCTTTACCGGCCTCGTCAAACACATACTCTTCCTGGTCCTCGATGAAAAGGACGTCCGCACCCGCCGGGGGGGTGATCTGCGACACGCTTTGATACAAGGGAGAAACATCGGTGGAGAAGCGCGTGGTTAGCGGTTGGTCAGCTGCGGACAAAAGCGTGCAGCCAGCTACGATTCGGAACACGAGTGCCGTGATCGCAACACTTGCAAGGGGAGAGTAAGTCCTGTTAGACAAAGTGGGCCGTGGCATCAGAACACCGCTAAAAAGGTAACTTTGGCGCCAGGTTTCGGCAAGGACATTCAGGCAACCATTGTCGATCCTGCCTTGCAGCCGATTCTCTTTCTTTCTGACGGTTACTGGGCTGCCCGTGGATTTTCGGATTCCGTAACAAGAACCCAGCCGCGATCCGTCGCCTCCTGCCACCCGACGCAAACTTTCTTGAGAGGAGGGAGTCTGGGGCGGGCTGGCTGGCCCACCCTTTTACTCGGGAGTGTCGACGGGGCCGCCTCCCGGTTGCATGGGAAAGATCGACATTGGTTGTGCGGCCGAGAGGGTGGGCTCAGCGTCTTTTTGACTTTGCCCCGTCGTGTTTGCGTTCTTCGTACTCGGCGCGGATCTTCTCAAACTGTACGGCGAGCGTTTCCAACTCGTCATCCGAAAGTTTCTCGATGTCGATCATGTCATTGTGCGCGAGGTGGAGGGACCGGATAATTTCATCGAGCTTGAGATGAATGGCACGGGCGTCGCGGTTCTGCGTGTTTTGAATCAGAAAGACGATCAGAAAAGTAACGATAGTCGTGGCGGTATTGATGACTAGTTGCCAGGTGTCGGAATAGCGAAATAGCGGCCCGGTCACTCCCCAAACAATGATCAGGAGCAGCGCGACCGAAAACGCCCATTTCGATCCGACCCAGGTAGAAACCCGCGTTGCCAGCACCTGAAATCCTCTGGCCAGTGCGGGAGAATTTGACTTTCCGTTGTTCGTAGCCGAACCTATGCCGTTGTGTGACATGCTCTCGCTCCGTCAGTTGGATTCCGGAATTCACGAGACAGTTGGACGGGTGAGAACGAAAGGCCCTATTAAAAAAAGGCGGGCAAGAATGCCCGCCCCACACACATGCCGGCAAGACGCCGGCGCTACAACCTAGTCTCTCACTCCATCCATAAACGCCCTCAGTTTCCGTGAGCGCGACGGATGGCGCAGCTTCCGCAGCGCCTTGGCTTCGATCTGGCGGATGCGTTCGCGGGTTACGGCGAACGACTGGCCTACTTCTTCTAACGTGTGCTCGGAGCCGTCTTCGAGGCCGAAGCGCATTTTGATGACTTTTTCCTCGCGCGGGGTCAGCGTGCGCAGCACCTGCGAAGTCTGGTCCTTCAGGTTGACGTTGATCACGGCCTCGGCCGGCGAGACTACCGCGCGGTCTTCGATGAAGTCTCCGAGATGCGAGTCTTCTTCTTCGCCGATCGGGGTTTCGAGCGAGATTGGTTCCTGCGCGATCTTCAGGACTTTTCTGACTTTCGCTACAGGAATGTCCATTCTCTTGGCGATCTCTTCCGACGTCGGTTCGCGTCCCAGTTCCTGCACCAACTGACGCGACGTGCGGATCAGCTTGTTGATCGTTTCGATCATGTGCACGGGGATACGAATCGTACGCGCCTGATCAGCAATGGCGCGAGTAATCGCCTGCCGAATCCACCACGTGGCGTAGGTCGAGAACTTGTAGCCACGGCGGTATTCGAACTTATCGACGGCTTTCATCAGGCCGATGTTGCCTTCCTGAATCAGGTCGAGGAACTGCAGGCCGCGGTTGGTGTACTTTTTGGCGATCGAGACGACCAGGCGGAGGTTGGCTTCGATGAGCTCGCGCTTGGCGTGCTCCGCGTCCATGTCGCCCTGGATGATCTCGCGCTGCGTGCGCTTGAGTTCCTGGAAAAGTACGCCCGCTTCCTGCTCGAGTTTTTCGAGCTCTCCGCGGACGGCGCGCGACTGCTTCTTGTACTCCTTGCGCTGTTCTTCACTGCGCGTAGCGTCGGCTTTCTTTTCCAGGTTCTGGATCTGGCGGTCGAGCGAGCGCATGCCGTCGACGGTGCGGTTGACGCGGTCGATGAGGCGCTTGCGTTCGTTGTTGGTGAAGCCGAGATTGCGCATCGCCCGCGACATGTTGATGACGGCGCGGGCCAGGTTGAAGCGATAGCGGCGATAATCGCGCGGACGCTTCTTCTGGTTGACGTTGTTCAGTTTTTCCTGGGCCGGCGCGATCTTGTGATAGAGCTTCTCCATCGCGTGGATCTTGCCCAGGAATTCCTTGAGCCGCTTCTCGACGATCTCCTCGGTGATTTCCTCTTCGTCGAATGTGACGAGCTCCTTGATGGAGCGGACGCCTTTTTCGAGGTCCTCGCCCAGGGCGAGGAGTTCGTTGATCACGATCGGGGAGCGCGAAAGCGCCTTCAGGACGCGGTTTTGCCCGCGCTCGATGCGCTTGGCGATTTCCACTTCGCCTTCGCGCGTGAGCAGCGGCACGGTTCCCATCTCACGCAGGTACATGCGGACGGGGTCATTGGTTTTTTCCAGGGCGCCGGGGGTGAGGTCGAGTTCGACGTCCTCGGAGCCTTCCTCAACTTCTTCGAATTTTTTTTCCAGTTCGGTGGAAGGCATTTTGCCCGGTTCGAGCACATCAATGCCTTGCGTACCGATCGTGGTGAGCAGATCGTCCAGGTCTTCAGGAGAGTGCACATCGTGCGGGATGAGGTCGTTGACCTGATCATATGTCAGATATCCCTTCTCCTTGCCTGTGTCGATCAGCTTTTTTATATCGTCGTACTTGTCATCAAGAGCCAAGACAGATTTTCCTCGGGACGCCCACAGTGGGTGGACGCCAACTCATTCAGCGGTAGGAAGTTGTTACGGAGTTGTGCCTAGAAGCACAAACTTTAGAAGTATAGCATGCAGACTGCTCCAGCAGCCAGCGCGATCGCGTTCTGGACTTCTCTAATGCTCCGTCACCAACCCGCCTGAAGTTGCTATCCGCTAAACAGTTAGATGACTTGGCGGGTCAATTCGTTCCAGGCGTTTGCGGGGCAATCAGGATGCCTTCTCGTCGAGCGAGGGGTCCATCGCGGCGCGCTTCAGGCGGACTTTTTCCTGGAGGAGAGCCTGTTTTTCCTCAGTGGAGAGGCCGGGGCGGAGCAATTGGCGCTGGATTTCTTCCTGGCGGCGGCGCAAGTGGATGCGGCGCAGGGCGCGGACGGCGCCTTCCAGGGTCTCGGGGGTCAGGTCCTCATCTTCCTGCATGAGGATAGCGGCCAGGAGGCGGCGGTCGTCTTCGGTCTTAGGAAGTTGCATGGGGTCGGCGGCGTCGGGTGGGGCGGCGAGCAGGGCTTCGATCAGCGACTGGGTCGACATGCCTTCGTGGAGGCGCTCGGTCTGGAGGGTGAACTGCGCCTGGCGGGCGGGATCGAAGTCTTCTTCGGCGCCGTCGCGGGCGGAGAGATGGCCGGGCTCGGGGGAAATCTGCGTGGCGGAGGCGAGGGCGCGGATCAGGATGCGCTCGGCTCCCGTAACCTGAGTCTCGGTGGGCGCTTTTACCTGGGCCGAAGCGCGTGTTCCTGCGGCGTGCTTGAGCTCCTGGCGGAGGACCGAGGAGTCGATGCCGAGCTTCTGGGAAATTTCCAGGGCGAGTTCGTCACGGACAATGCGGCTGGGCACCCGCTGAATGTGGGGAAGGAGGTAGTTCACCGCTTTGACCTTGTTCTCCGGAGTGCGCGCAGGAAATTGCAGCCGGGCGCGCTCGATGAGGTAGTCGAAATAGCGCTGCGAGTGCTTGAGCGCGTTCGCGTAGGCGTCCTTGCCCTTGCGGCGGATGTAGAGGTCGGGATCGAATCCGGTTTCGAGCGTCAGCACCTTGATGTTGAATTCCTCTTCGACCAGCAGGCCGAGGGTGCGCTCGGTGGCGCGGGCTCCGGCGGTGTCGGGATCGAAGTTGACGACGACGTTCTTCGAGAAGCGGCCCAGCAACTTTGATTGAAGTTCGGTAAAGGCTGTGCCGGAGGAGGCGATGACGTTGTGGAATCCGGCGGCGTCGACGGAGATGCAGTCCATCTGTCCTTCGACGAGGATGGCGTAGTCGAGCTTGCGGATGGCTTCTTTGGCGTGGTCCAGATTGAAGAGCACTTTGCTCTTCGAGTAGATCGGCGTCTCGGGGGAGTTCAGGTACTTTGGGCCGGATTTTTCGTCGGTGGAGAGGGTGCGTCCGGTGAAGGCGATGACTTTGCCCTGATCGTTGGCGATAGGGAACATGACGCGATTGCGGAATTTGGAGTAGATGGCTGCTGGCTTCTGGCTGCTGGCTTCTGGCGAACCCTCGTCGTTCGCTGTTCGCTGTTCGTCGTTTGCAGGCGAGCGTTCAGTTGTCATCTCTCGACTCTCGGCGGGCTGCGAGCTGCGAGCTTCGGGCTGCGGGTCCGCGTCGTTGGTCGTTAGTCGTTGGTCGTTGGCGGGCGTTCGCCGATCGCTGATCGCTGATCGCTGTTCGCCGTTCGCAGGATCAGGTTTGGGCTGACTCCTGACTCCTGACTCCTGAATACTTTCTTTCCACGAAAACAGGCCGCTCTCCCGCAACAGGTCTTCGTCGAACTCGCGGCGGAGGGCGTCGCGAAGGACGAAGCCGGAGTCGGGTGCGTAGCCGATTTTAAAGCGGGCAATCGTCTCGGCGTCGAGGCCGCGGTTCTTGAGATACTCGCGGGCGTTGGCGCCTTCGGGGCGGCGGAGGCAATCCTGGAAAAACGCCGTGGCGCGCTCGTGGATATCGAGCAGCGACATGCGCAGCTTGGCGTCGCGGGCTTCCTGTGGACTGGAAAACGCCACCTTCGGCATCGGCACGCCGAGCTTCCCGGCGATCAGCCGCACGGCTTCGGGGAAGGTGATGTTCTCCACTTTCTGGACGAAGCTGAAAACGTCGCCCGAGGCGCCGCATCCGAAGCAGTGATAGAACTGCCGCGTGGCGTGCACGGAGAACGACGGCGTCTTCTCGCTGTGAAACGGACACAACCCGGAAAAATTCTGCGCCCCTGCCTTCCGCAGCTTGACGTAGTCGCCCACGATGCGGACGATGTCGGCCTGCTGCTTGAGGGTGTCTTTGAAGTTGTCGGAAGATGCCATGAATGGTTACGACCACAATTGTGGGCCTTCCAAGCGCGCGGGGGAAGTGGCAGATGATGCCGGTCTGTGGGAAAGATGTGGAATAACCGTCTCGGATCTTCCAAGACTCTGGAAAAAGCAACCAACTCTATCAGAACACATCATGCGTGCACGGATCAGGGAGCCGCGATGGTGGTGCCCAATCCCGCGAAGAGATAATGATCTCCGAAAGCTTTTTTGAGCGCGGCAAACGCCGGCTCCCCAGTGCAGTGGCCGGGCGCGATGTACTCAACTTTAAAGGTGTCGCGCAGGACAGTAATGATTTTGTCTATGTCGGGATCACTCGTGACAACCAGGTGAAGCCCTCCGGCGATAAGGTGGACGCGGGGATTGACGGTGGCCGCACTCGCTACGATCTTGTCGATCCCCGGATGGGAACACCCGACGATGATCACCATGCCGTCGGGTGTGTTGATCGCCAGTGACAACTCGCGTAATTCCATGGTTCCGGGCTTGTCGGAGACCAGAGTGAGCAACCGAATGTCGGGAGCAATTTCTGTGTTTTTATCGATGAGTTGAAAGTGCGCACCCGGCCAAGCGGATCCGAATCGCATGACCTCAGGCGGAGTGCCCTCGTAATAACGCTGTTCTGCTGGCAATGAAGCGTCCTTACGATAAAAGGCACCCGGCAGGTCGGCGCCATAAACCCCAAACCCTTCTTTCGGAGCATAGATCTTCACGGCAGGATTCACCTTCAACACATAGGTCAATCCTCCCATGTGGTCTCCGTGCCGATGCGACATGACAACGAAGTCCAGTTTTGAGAGGTCGATCCCCTTTTCCTGAGCGTTATGAGCAAGAATGTCAGGGTTGTTGCCGGTATCGAAGAGGATGCGCTTTCCACCATATTCGATCAGTGCGGCATAGCCCCAGTCTTTTTGCAACGCCGAAGGTTTGCCGAAGGCATCGTACAAGACGGTGATTTGCGCTTTTGGAGGGGCCGCGGCAGGCGCAAGAGCAACGACGAATAGCGCGAAACAACAAATGAGAACCAGAGATACTGCCAGGCAGGAGCCCGGCCTAGAAATTCGTTTCATCGTGTCTTCCTTCGCACGGGCCACGATCATTTCCAATTTCGTTGAGCGGGGTGCCATTACATCGTTGAAGGCCGCAGCTGTCAAGGCGTTTCACGGACTGGTCACTTCTTCTGACTGTCGCGGCGCATCCTTACGTTTTGTGGGCGCGATATCTATCCGCTGCTTCGTGGACAGGAGTGTCCACACTACACCCTCAACTTCACCACCGTCGCCCGGCCTCCGCCTTCTTTTTCGGGGGTTCGGTGACGGTAGCCACGTGCGGGTGCTTCTGCAAATACTGGCGGAGGGCTTTGCGGAGGATGCCCATGCCGCTCCCGTGGACGATGCGCCGGCGAAGAGGGCTTGAACGCTTATACTCCCGGCCAGGGTGTATCTGGATCGAAGCTTCTTCGAATGGCGAGGACTACCTCGCGCATCCGGCGATCGGAAAGAACGCGCCGTTCACGAGTCATGAGCTCACGCTTGGGCAGGACTTGTATGTAATGACCCTTGACAAAGGATGGCCCGGGCAATCCGCTTTCACCAGGGGGCAAGGCGATAACAGTTGCCGCTTCGGGGCCCCGACTGCTCAGCGGAGCGACCAGCACGGTATCCCTGCGCTCGCTGAGGTTTCTTGCGTCCAACGAGACGATGAGCACCCAGTTGCGAATCGGGGGATTCCCCAGGTTGACCGTCCAGATCTCACCCCTGCGCGGTGAGGCGTCAGCGGTCAACGTCGATCCCCTTCGCGCTTTGGGCGAGGGCATTCTCTAGAGCCCTCTCTTCAGCGTCTTCCTCTTCTGTCAGGTTTTCGAAGTAGGCCGCAGTATCTCGCTCCAACCGTTCACGGTTTTCGATGACCAGGAGGCGCTGGACTGCCGTATCGATTGCTTCAGCAAGTGTGGCAGCCTCGCCGCTTTCAATGATCTTTTGCAGATAGCCAAGGGTTTCAGGAGCGATGGTGGTCGAGATCTTCTGGCGGTTGAGCCTTGGGGCTGTGGCCATGTTATCTCCTATTTGTCTGACATTGTACCATATAACTATCAGATATTTGGATGACAACAATCACCAACATATATGTGTACTAGAAACAATAGTTTACGGACGACAAAACGTGCAAATCACACCCTGAGTTCCACCACCGTCGCCCCTCCTCCCCCCTCGTTTTGCGGGGGTTCGGTGACGGTGGCGACGTGCGGGTGTTTCTGCAAATACTGGCGGAGGGCTTTGCGGAGGATGCCCATGCCGCTGCCGTGGACGATTCTTACTTTCGGCATCCCGGCCAGGAAGGCGCGGTCGACGAACTTCTCGACTTCGCGGGTGGCGTCGTCGACGGTCTGGCCGATGACGTTGATTTCGGTCGGCATGGTGAGGTCGCTGATTTCGCTTTCTAACGAAACGTTGATGCCCCGGGCGCGGGCGGCTTTTACCGGCGAATCGGCGGCGCGGACGATGACTTCGGCGATGTCCTCGCGGGCGATGCGCATTTTCATCGCGCCGATTTCCACGTCGAAGTGATTTTCGTCGAGCTTCTTCGTGATGACCGCGTTGCGGCCCATGGACTTGAGCTTGACCGTGTCACCTTCGGAGACGTGCTTGACGAGAGCGGGTTGGGCGTGGGGATCGTCGCGATCGGCGCCGGTGGCGTGCGCGACAACGGTGGAATCGAACTGTTCGCGGAATTCGCGGCGGAGTTTCGAGATGCGGCGCTCGGCGTCTTTGGAAAGTTTCTGGGCGGCGGCACGGTCCTGTACGGCGTTGACGGCTTCGCGCGCGTGATACTCGAAGTCGCGGAAGAGGGCTTCGAGCTTCTTTTCCATCTCGCGGGTTTTGGCCTGTTGTTCTTTCTTTCCTTCTACCGCTAAGCGATCGATTTCTTTCTCTAGTTTCTCCTGGCTTGTCCGCAGTGTCAGGCGTTCGGTTTCGGCGGCGCGCAGGTCGGCGTGCAAGCGGTCAAGAAACTTGCCCACGTCCTGCGTCTGCGTGCTCAGGCGCCCGCGGGCGGAACTGATGATGGCGGGATTCAAGCCCAGGCGCTGCGCGATGTTGATTCCGGCGGAGGCTCCGGGCACGCCGATCTTCAGCTCGTAAGTCGGCTGGAGCGTGGACTCGTCGAAGCCTACGGCGGCGTTGATCACGTTGGGAGTGTTCGCACCGTAGACTTTTAAGGACGTGTGATGCGTCGAGATCACGCTCATGCAGCCTAACTGGTGGAAGTGCTCCGCAATCGCTACGGCCAGCGCAGCGCCTTCTTCGGGATCGGTGGCGGAGCCGAGTTCGTCGAGCAGCACGAGCGAGTGCGGCGTGGCGGTGCGCGAGATGAAATCGATGTTGGTGACGTGCGCGGAGAAGGTCGAGAGATTCTGCTCGATCGACTGGTAGTCGCCGATGTCGGCGAGGATGGCGTCGAAGACGGGCATGTCGGCGCGATCGGCAGGAACGGGGACGCCGGATTGGGCCATCAGGGCGAGCAGGCCGAGAGTTTTCAGAGAGACAGTCTTGCCGCCCGTGTTGGGCCCGGTGATGACGAGTTGGCGGCGAGCGCCTTCGAGTTCGATGGTGATCGGGACGACGGTGGCGTTCTTGAGTTTGAGGTTGCGCTCGAGGAGGGGGTGTCTTGCCCGGTGCAGGACCAGCCTCGCTTCGCCCGGCTGGCGGACAGGAGTGTCCGGTCCACACAGCGTGACGGCCACGCAGTTGTAGTCTTCGGCGAAGCGGGCTTTGGCGAATTGCAGTTCAAGTTCGGCCAGGATGCCGGCGGCGTTGAGAATTGCTTCCGCGTTTTCGCCGATGCGGCGCGTCATCTCGAGCAGGATGCGGTGGACTTCGGCCAACTCTTCGTCGAGCAGGCGCACGAGTTCGTTGTTCTGCTCGATGGTCTCGAGGGGCTCGACGAATACGGTCTGACCGCTAGAACTGGCTCCGTGCACCACGCCTTGTACTCGGCGTTTCTGCTCGACCTTCACCGGAATGACGAAGCGCTCGCCGCGGATGGTGATGAGTTCGTCCTGCACAGAACCGCCTTCGGCGAGGCGGCGGAGGTAGCCGCGCAGCGATTCCTGGATGAGGCGGCGCTGCTTTTCGATCTCGCGGCGGATGCGGCTGAGTTCGGGCGAGGCTTTATCGTCGAGCGTGCCGTCGGGGAGAATCTTGTTGCGGAAGGCGCGGAGAAACTCGGTGAAGTCAGCGATGCCGGTGGAGAGCGCGTTGACCGCGGTCCACTCCGAGCGCATGGCAGCGGGAGGCTGGCGGACGATCTCGCGCCATTCGGAGGCGCGATCGGCGACCATCACGACGTCGCGGATCTCCGTAGTTTCGAGAGCCGCGCCGGCGATACGCGATTTTTCCAGCAGCCTGGTGATTTCCGGCAGGCCGGAGAATTCGAAGCGGCCGCCGACGCGGCGGTATTCACGAATCTCGGTGGTCAGCTGATGCTGGGTCCCGATCCAGGCGGGATCGAGCGACGGCTGCAGTTCGGCGATGCGGCCACGACCCAGCGGCGACGAGACGTATCCGCGCAGCAGTTCGCGCAGGGTCTCGAACTCGAGCAAGCGCGAGCTGGTGTGTTGCATCGGCCTGGGCACAAACGGCATCGGTTGATGTTACAACGGGCCGCGAGATTTCTATTTGAGTCGAGGCCCATCGACTGCCTTCGGCTGGCGCCTCACTTCCCTGAGGGGTCATCAGAGGAGGTGTTCCGGCTCCGACCCGCACAGATTGGCCGTTGACAGCCGTTTTCGGGGCGGATACGCTCATCGGACGAAATTGGCAGCGCGGTCCCCCACCAAGCACCTGCCAAGTCCGCACATCACTGCGAGGTCGAGCGAAATGAACACCCGTGCCGGAAACCGGAGGCTGTTTGCTGTCTGTCTTATTGTTCTCGTCGCGCTCAGGGTTTCTGCTTCCGCCCAGGTCGGCCTGGTGCAACTCAGCCAGGATACTTTCACCAACACCTCGAGCCAGCACCTGACAGAAGTTGAACCCGGCGCATTTACCTGGGGATCGACGATAGTGACGGCATTTCAGGTGGGGCGGGTTTTCGGCGGCGGCGGCGCGGATATCGGTTTTGCGACTTCTATCGACGGTGGCGCGCATTGGACCAACGGCTACCTGCCGGGGATTACCGTTTTCCAGGGTAACGGCGCTTATCAGGCCGCGAGCGACGCGGCTGTCGCCTACGACGCGCTGCACGGCGTGTGGCTGATTTCGACTTTGCCCATCGGCAGTTCGACGGCGGTGGCGGTGAGCCGGTCGACGGATGGCCTTCACTGGAGCAATCCTTTCATCGTAACGACGGCGGGCAGCCCCGACAAGAATTGGATCGTGTGCGACAACACTGCCGCCAGCAAGTTCTACGGGCACTGCTATTCGGAGTGGGACATCACGAACGCGGGCGACCGGATTCAGATGAGCACTTCGACGGACGGCGGCATGACGTGGAGCACGCCGGTCGCGACCTTGGGAAATAACGTTGGCATTGGCGGCCTGCCGCTGGTGAAGCCCAATGGCAAGGTCATAGTGCCGATCCTGGCCTTCAACGGATTCGTGCAGGCGTTTTCCTCGACCAACGGCGGCGTGAGTTGGACGGCGGCGGTGAATGTCGGGCAGTTCATCAATCATGCGGAAGCCGGAGATATTCGCAGCGCGGGATTGCCGTCCGCCGCGATCGACGCGAAGGGCAAGGTTTTCGTGGCTTGGCCGGACTGCCGCTTCCGTACGAACTGCTCGTCGAATGACATTGTTTTCAGCAAGTCGGGCAATGGGACGACGTGGAGTGCGGTGAAGCGCGTGCCTATCGATCCGGTAACAAGCACGGTGGATCACTTCATCACAGGTATGGCGATTGAGCCGGGGACTTTCGGCACGGCGGCGCATCTGGGACTTGCCTACTATTACTATCCGGTTTCGAACTGCGGCAATAGTTGCCAGCTTTATGCCGGGTTTATCCAGTCGTCGAATGGGGGCGGGAAATGGAGTCCGGCGGTCACGCTGGGCGGGCCGATGAGCCTGACCTGGCTGCCCGATACTTTTTCCGGACGGATGGTCGCCGATTACATTGCCGTGGGATTCGGCGGCGGGAAGACGTTCCCGATCTTTGCTCTGGCACAGGCGCCCACTGGGTCGCTGTTCCATGAAGCGATCTATACCACGGCCTCCGGTTTGGAAGCAGCCGCGCCAGAGATGGAAGTGCTGAGTTCGGCGGAGGATCGTCCGGTGCCGGGAGCGAAGTCGGATCATCCGATACGAGTGTTCGTGGATAACGAGGTGCCGCCGGAACGGGAGTAGGGGTCTTCAGCTGAGCTCGCGTAGCGAAACAGTTACGAAGGCGGCCCCCGCTACGCCAGATGGGGAACAACGTCGAACGCGTGTGCGTCAGGAAGAGAATTCCTCGATGCGGTGTTGCGACGGTGAAGGCGTAGGGATCCTTCGACTGCGTTGTCATTCGCTCCGCGAACGACAACTTCGCTCAGGATGACAGGGTTATGGGAATAGGCCGATCAGAAGGCTTTTCCTGAATCCAGCAGAATCGTGACCGGTCCTTCGTTCACCAACTCTACTTTCATCATTTCCTGGAAGCGCCCGGTCTCGCAGCGCAAGCCTGCGGCGCGGATCTTCTCGACAAAGTATTCGTAGAGTTCGCGAGCGTGTTGGGGCGGAGCAGCAGCGTCGAACGACGGGCGCTTGCCGCGGCGGAGGTCGCCGTAGAGCGTGAATTGCGAGACGGCGAGCACCGCACCGCCAACATCCATGACCGACAAATTCATCTTGCCGCCCGGGTCTTCGAAGATGCGCAGGCCGATGGTTTTGTCGGCGAGGTAGTCGGCGTCGGCGCGCGTGTCGCCGGTCCCAACTCCCAGCAGCACGAGCAGGCCGCGACCGATTTCTCCCGTGACTTCGCCGTTGACCGTGACCTTAGCGCGGCTAACGCGCTGGACGACGGCGCGCATCAGCGATGGGCCTCACCCAGCAGAGTTTCGTGGCCAGCGAGGGCCTGCCAGCGTCCGTCGCGGTAGGTAAAGATGTCGGTGAAGCGGACGCGGGCGACGACCTTGCCGTCGGCGTCGAGAATTTCATCCAGTCCGCGGGCAAAACCCATATTGCCTTCGACGTGGGCGCGGAGCTCGGTGAGGCGGTTGGTGCGTCCGGGCTTGCGGTCGGGGATTTTGGCGAGGGTCTCGGCGCGGGTATGCAGCGAGCCGTCGACATCGGCGTCTTCAAATTCGTCGGCGAGAATGCAGGCGACGGCAGCGGCGTCTTTGCGGTTGAGGGCGTCGGCCCAGGAGAGTTCGAGGTTACCGAGCGCGACTTCCGTCCTAGGTTGATTTCTAGGACAGTCTGCAGCTCGGGTAGGAATACAAGACAACGGCAGCAGCACAAGCGCGATTGCGATTTTCACACTCAAATCGTCACATGAGATTGCCGAAGTCAGCAAGGCCCGAATCTTCCGCCCCAAGCCAGTCTCGAACCGCGACCTGTACGATTAAACAATCTCGGAGCCAGGAATGCGCGCTGCTTTTCGATCGAACGTCAAGGTACGCGAACACCCTGCCCGCGCTCCAAGTTCCGCGATCAGAGCATCGGAAAAAGATCCGCGCCCCTGTTTCAGCGCAACCAGAGCGGTGAACACTTCCTGCTCATGTTCAATCGAGAGAACCTCCACCTGCAGCAGGCGTTCGACAATGGCAGCGATCTCACGCGAGGTCAAGCGGTACGCGCGATCGAGAACCCAGACGATTTCGGCCATGGTGACGACGCTGATGAATCCCGAATTATTCGCGGTCAAACGGCGTTCAAGGATGTCCGTCGCCTTGGCTGACTGTGCCGGGTCGTCCTGGGTGAGATAACGGATCAGGATGTTGGTATCGAGTCCGATCATCGGTGGCGTCGCCGCGGATTTCGACGCACAGCACCCTCAGCGGCGGCCAGGGCCATTTGTTTGGTGGTCACAGGGCGCCCGCGCCGAGATTTGACGGTCCCGCGTATCGCCGAAGCCGGAATCTTTGGCAGCAAGACTACACTGCCGTCGGGATGCACAAAGAACTTAAGCCGATCGCCCGGCTGGAGCCCAAGATGTTCCCGAATGGCTTTCGGGATGGTGGCTTGGCCCTTGACGGTAATCGCGGATTCCATTTCTACTCCATTACAAATCCAATAATGTAATACCACAGGTATGATCGGCGCGCAAGCAGAAGGCCCGGCACGCCAAGATCGGGAGCGGACAGTACTTCATTCCGCGTCTTCGATAAATCTTCGCCCTCGGCTGGGGCGACCATCTCTGAAGCTCACAAGTCACAGACAACCCCGGGAATCCATCCGAAAATCCGGTTGTTCGCTAGGAGAGCCGCAAGGGCTCTCGTCATTCCCGAGGCGGATATGAGAAAAACTGTGATTCTTTCAGCCGTGTTGTCCGTGTTCCTAGTGCTCGCCGCTGCGCCGGCGCTTTCACAGGAACGGACGCCAGTGAAAGTAAATCGGTCGGTGGTTGTGACCGGTGTCGTCATCGTGGACATCCTGAAGACGAACGGGAAGAAAGCGCAATTGCAGTGCAATCAGGACGCGTCTGGCTGCACGCCATTGAAGAATGGCAACTACCTGATCGCCGAACTTCCAGAAAACACCGGGAGGTATGACTGCAAGAACGTCGAGATTTATGAAGAGGGAAAGCAGAACGACGATCAGGCCGAACCGCTGGGTAACTACTGCCTGATTGAGAAGTGAGGTGGGGAGAGCGGACGGCGCTGTTCTTGCAGGCGGCGTTTTGATTCCCGCAACCTCAGCCCCCGATGTGAGGTCTCGCTATGATGCCACGCGCAGCTGCGTGTCTGTCGAGCTTCAGGCTAAGCTGCAATGGATTCCACAAGGGGTGATCGAACCGCAACGTGTAGATCGTTTTTCCACGTTGCTTCGAAAAATGAAAATGGCCCTTGGCATCAGTTTTGGTCGAACGTAGGATCGCCGACCCGTCTTCGGTCCGATCAGTCACCGTCACGTCCGGGATCGGCTGGCCTTGAATATCAAGGACAATGCCCTCGACACGCTGGGCAGGTTGAGGTTCTTCGATGATTACGAGTTTATCCGCCTTGGAAAACGCCTCGGCATTCGCCTCCGGCGTTTCCCACTTTCCCACCGCTCCGGCGGCTACTGTGGATGAAGCTTGTCGTATTCTTACGTGAACGAAAGCAGGGGGCAGGTCAGTGGCTTGGCCCTTGACGGTGATGGCGGATTCCATTTCCCGTCCATTACATATTCTATAAAGTAATACCATAGCGGCTATCGGCAAACATGGATGTCTACAGGCGTACGATAGTTAGGCTGGGAATCTGCTGGAAGTGCCGAACGTTGGACGTAGCGACAAAATAGCCCAGGTGTAAAGCGGTTGCGCCGATCACCAAGTCCTCGAAGGCAATCTGGATACCCTTAGCCGTCTGCTGGCCTTCGATGCGTCCCACCAACCGATATCGAGCGTCATGGGATGTATCGGCACATCCAAGCAAAGGCGCTCGATAAACTCCAACCGCTGCCGTTGCTGTGCGGGTGTCTGCGCCCGATATGCGCCGTGGGTCAGTTCGGCGATGGACACCACCGACAAACCGACCTCGGTGTCTCCCTGACTTGCCTGCAGCTGTTCGAGGATTTGGCGGACGCTCTGGCCTCGACGTTCGCCGGCGATCAGCACGCTCGAATCGAGGATTACTCCCACGCGGACGGGTTCCACGGTTTGCGATTCTTGATGATCTCTTCGACGTCGGCGGCGAAGTCCGGGTCGAGGATAGGGGCCTCACCGGTTTCTTCTTCGTGCGCTTTCGCCAGAGCAATGCACTCCGAGAGCAAGCGGCCATGCACCGGCTCATGTCGCACCGTTACCACGATAGGTTCACGGCCGTCGATGACAATCTCAGCACCGGCGCGCACACGTGCCAGTATGTCCGCAAAGTTGCTGGCCGCCTCTGCCTCCGAGATGTGGATCACATGCTTAGGCACAAGAGGATTATACAAGGCGATTTCTCCTCCATGCAGGCGAAGATGAGCGACTTAATCAAGTGCTTTGCTATGGTAGAGGGCGACTATACCACCTGTCGCAATTACCCGAGTGCTATTCGTAGTCGTTGATACGCCAACCGACAATATTGTCAGTATCGAGCGATTCGAGATATTCGATGGCAGGGGCCAGATCAATACCCGGGGCAAAATCGAGAGCATACATCCTGTCATCCATGTTCTCGTAGGTGGAACCGAGTCGGTTACAGTCGTCCAAAATCTCTTGCTTGCGGCTCTTTCCGGCATCGAGGATGTAGAGGTGAACAGTGCGGTGGCCACTCCTCTTATGGACTCTGACAAACTCCGGCCACTCATCCTCGTTCCGTGAAATTGCCTCAACAACATCCAGCCAGTTCACATTCCGAGCGTGCCACGGAGAGTTTCGCAGCTCGTAGAGATTACTCCCTACGGGAGCAGCCCACAGGGATTCACCACTTATCCCCATATCTGGTTCAGGCAGATCAAAATGCACTTTAACCAGATTATCGGCTGCGTTCTCCACGGTAGTCCTCTTTTAATCACAGAAACAACGACGAGCGATTATACTTGCCGTCCGCAGACGATGACATTGCCGCATTGACCGTTGCGGCTTCCTCCCCTACAATCGCGATTCTCCGTTCAGCTGAGGATCCACTGCATGCAACGAACCAGACAATTTGTTCTGCTACTGTCTTGCCTCGCCGCCATCCTACCGTGCTCGTTCGGCCAGGCGGCCTCGTCGAAGGGCGGAAACGTCCTCATCAGGAACGCCGTCGTCATGACCGTGACTCACGGCAACATCAAGAATGGGTCGATCTATATCAAGGACGGCAAGATTGCGGCCGTGGGCGAGAGCGTGAATACTCCCGTGGGCACACCGGTCATCGACGCGGGCGGCAAGTATGTCACGCCCGGCATTGTCGACTCGCACTCGCATATCGCGCTCGATGACGACGTGAACGAGGCGACCAGCCCGATCACGCCGCACATGATGATGAAAGACGCCTTCGACTATCAGGATAAGGCGATCTATCGCGCGCTGGCCGGGGGCGTAACCACGTCGCTGCTGCTGCATGGCTCGGCCAACATGATCGGCGGGCAGGCCATTGTCATCAAGCACAAGTACGGGCTGGGGCGCGACGAGATGCTCTTTCCCAACGCGCCGCGGTCGATCAAGTTCGCCAGCGGGGAGAACCCCAAACGTGTTTACGGCAGCCGCGAGCAGCTTCCCTCCACCCGCATGGGCAACTTCGCGGTGCAGCGCGAAGCGCTGGTACAGGCGCAGGATTACATGAAGGAATGGGATGCGTACAACGAAAAGGTCAAGCGCGGCGACAAGGATGCCAGTCAGCCCAAGCATGACCTGAAGCTGGAAGCGCTGGCCGACGTTCTGCGCGGCAAGCTGATGGTGCAGATCCACTGCTACCGCGCCGACGAATTCCTGACCGAGATGGCCATGGCGCGCGAGTTCGGCTACAAGATTCGGGCCTTCCATCATGCCGTCGAGGCGTACAAGGTTGCTGATCAACTGGCAGCCAACAACGTCGGCATTGCCACGTGGGCCGACTGGTGGGGCTTCAAGAACGAGGCCTGGGACGCGATCCCGTGGAATGCCGTGATGTCGATGCGGAAAGGCGTGAAGGTGGCGATCAAGAGCGACTCGGAAGACTACACGCGGCGCCTGAACCAGGAGGCTGCCAAGACGATGCGCTATGGCGGCGCGACGGAAGAAGAGGCGCTGAAGATGATCACGATCAATCCGGCCTGGATCGTGGGTGTGGACGATCGCGTCGGGTCGATCGATGTGGGGAAGGACGCTGACATTGTGATCTGGGAGGGGTATCCGCTGTCGAGTTACGGCGTGCCCAACAAGGTCCTGATTGATGGCGACGTTTACTTTGACCGTTCTCTGCCAGGGCTGGGGATGACGCACTATCGGGAGGGACAATGAAAGACCAGGTCTCTGCTGTCAGGTCTCGGCTGTCGGGGAAGGTCACAGGTCGCAGGTCACAGGTGTCAGGAAAATACTGGTCCCTGGTCGCTTCGCTCCTCGGGATGACAATCCTGATGAATGCAGCGCTCTTAGTCGCTCAGGACAAGGCTGTCGTACTGAAGGGCGGCAAGCTGCTTACTATTACCCATGGGGTGATTGAGAATGGCGTCGTCGTCATGCAGGGCGGGAAGATCACGGCGGTGGGCGCCGCGAGTTCCGTCAGCGTGCCTTCCGGCGCGCAGGTCGTCGATACGACCGGGATGACTGTTTACCCGGGCCTGATCGATTCGGAATCGCAGCTTGGCTTGACCGAGATTTCGGCAGAAGCCATGACCAACGATCTGGTCGAGATGAGCGACGAGATCATGCCGCACATGCACGTCGCAGAAGCGTTCCATGCCGAATCGACGCTCATACCTGTGGCGCGCATGAACGGGATCACGAACGCGATCGTCGCGCCGGAGAGCGGCGACACGCTGCCGGGACAGGATTCGTTTATTCAACTGGCCGGCGCGTCAGCTACCGAGATGCTGATGATCCGCGATGTCGCCATGCCGCTCAACTTTACCGGCGACGAACGCCGCAACAAGGGCGGTTTTGACAAGCGCAAGTTTCCTTCGACGCGCATGGGCCTGATCGCGCAATTGCGGCAGGCATTTCTCGATGCGCAAGACTACAAAGGCAAACTGGCCGAATATGAACGCAAGAAGGCTGATGCGGCCCACGACAAGAAGCCCGAACCGCTAGCCCCCAAACGCGACTTGAAGCTGGAAGCGCTGCTGCCGTATCTCGACGGCAAGAAGCCGATCGTGCTTGCGGCGGAGGGTCCGAGCGATCTTGAAACCGCGGCCAATCTGGCCAACGAGTTCAAGCTGAAGTTTGTGCTCAACCACATCAGCCATTCGCAGCCAGTGCTCGATTATGTAGCCGGCTTGAAGGTGCCGGTCATTGTCGGGCCGATCTACGAGGCTCCCAAAGACGACGAACGCTACGACACGGTGTACCGTCTTCCCGCGCAACTCTACAAGCGCGGCGTGAAGATCGCCTTTGCCTCGTATTCGGCGCACAACGTGCGCAACCTGCCCGACCAGGCGGGCTTCGCGACGGCCTTCGGGCTGCCGTACGACGAGGCGCTGAAGGCGATCACGATCAATCCCGCCGAAATCTGGGGAGTGGCGGATAAACTGGGCTCGCTCGACGTCGGCAAAATGGCCAACGTGGTCGTTGCCAACGGCGATCCGCTGGATGTGAAGACTGATGTGAAGCAGGTCTATATCGAGGGGCGGGCAGTGCCGATGACCAGCCGTCAGACTTGGCTGCGGGATCAGTATTCGAAGTAGAGTTTTCAGCTCCCGGCTCTCAGCTGTCAGATCGGCGTTATCGACGCCGCGAAAATCCCGCCCTGTCGCGAAGAGCGCGACAAGGGTGGAACCCGCTCCTGGTTCCGGCCCGACAGTCGAGTTGCGCAGGGATCCTTCGACTGCGTTCGGCCGGCGCCTCATTCCGCCCAGGAGAGCAGGGTTGGGGAACAGTCGTCACCATGACTGATTCCATGTTTTCGCAGTATGCAGGAATGCTGCCCGATGAGTAGAATGTCCGCCGGAATTCAAAGGAGGCATTATGTCTCTGGGCAAGCGAGCGACTGCGGAGTTCTTGGGCACTTTCTGGTTGGTGTTTGGCGGATGCGGCAGCGCTGTGCTGGCGGCTGCGTTTCCACAACTGGGCATCGGGTTCGCCGGCGTCGCGCTGGCGTTCGGTTTGACCCTGCTGACCATGGCGTTTGCCATCGGCCACATCTCTGGATGTCATCTCAATCCCGCGGTATCGGTCGGACTGGTCGCGGGAAAACGCTTCCCGGCTTCTGAACTGCTGCCTTATGTGGTGGCGCAGGTTCTCGGAGGAATTGCCGGGGCCGGCGTCCTGTATGTGATCGCCAGCGGGAAAGCCGGATTCGACGTGAGCAAAGGATTCGCGTCGAACGGCTACGGCGCGCATTCACCGGGCGAGTACTCGCTGACGGCGTGCCTGGTGGCCGAAATCGTGCTGACCTTCTTCTTCTTGCTCATCATCATGGGAGCGACCGACAAGCGAGCGCCGGCCGGCTTCGCGCCAATCGCGATTGGCCTGGGGCTTGCGCTGATCCACCTGATCGGAATTCCCGTCACCAATCTCTCCGTCAATCCGGCGCGCAGCACCGGCCCGGCAATTTTTGCCGGCGGGTGGGCGCTCGGTCAGTTATGGCTGTTCTGGATTGCTCCAATCGTCGGAGGCGCCATCGCGGGGGGATTGTACAAAGCGATTTTTGAAGAATGAGCCAACCGAATGTTCGGTCTGGATCAGCGGGAGGACGGTGGACCTGCAAGCGTCCCCTTCCTTTACATCCTCTCGTTCTACCTTTTAGACTACTTATTTCCTTTGCAGGAGATTGTTCCAGGGCTGTGGCCGGAGTTGCGGGGAACGCTGACAGCCTGAACCCGGTCGTAGAGAGAAAGAGCCACTGTTTGTCCGCAGCACTAATTCGGTAGAACCGTCGTGCCCGAAAGCGGGCCGAAAAATCCCCAGAGTTCAGAAACGAGGAGAACACATGGCAGCCGTAGACGAAAAAGTGAAGCAGATTATTGTCGAGCAGTTGGGCGTGGACGAGGGTGAAGTGACGGCCAGTGCGTCGTTCGTGGACGACCTGGGCGCCGACTCGCTCGACACCGTCGAACTGGTCATGGCCTTCGAAGAGGCCTTCGATATCGAGATTCCCGATGAGGACGCCGAGAAGATCCGCACCGTCCAGGACGCGGTCGACTACATCGGCAAGCACGCAAAGGCAGGCAAATAGCTTGACGCGGCGGGTCGTCATCACAGGCCTGGGCCTGATCTGTGGGGTGGGGAATACCACGCCGGAAGTGTGGGAAGCCCTGCTGGCGGGCAAGAGCGGGGTGAGCCGCATTACGGAGTTCGACGCCTCCAAGTTTGCCTGCCAGATCGCCGCCGAGGTCAAGAATTTCGATCCGCTTCAGTTCATCGAGAAAAAAGAAGTCAAGAAGATGGGACGCTTCATTCACTTCGCGCTGGCGGCGTCGGATGAGGCGATGAAGATGTCGGGGCTCCAGATCACACCCGAAACCGCCGAGAGCGTGGGCGTGCATATTGGATCCGGCATCGGTGGGTTCGACATCATCGAGCGCGAGCACACCGCGCTGATGGAAGGCGGGCCGCGCAAGATCTCGCCCTTCTTCATTCCCGCCGCCATCATCAATCTTGCCGCCGGCCATGTCTCGATGAGGTACGGGGCGAAGGGCCCCAACGAGGCAACTGCGACCGCCTGCACCACGAGCGCGCACTCGGTGGGCGATTCGTTCCGCATCATCCAGCACGGGGATGCCGACGTGATGATTGCCGGCGGGGCGGAGGCGGCGATTACCCCCATGGGCGTCGGCGGATTTGCTGCGATGCGCGCGTTGTCGACGCGCAATGACGATCCTCCGCGCGCCAGCCGGCCCTGGGACAAAGATCGCGATGGCTTCGTGATCGGCGAAGGCGCCGGCATTCTGATTATGGAAGAGCTGGAGCACGCGCAAAAACGCGGTGCGCCGATTCTGGCGGAGATCGTCGGCTATGGGATGAGTTCCGACGCCTACCATATGACCCAGCCGGCACCGGAGCATGAAGGCGGATTCCGCGTGATGAGAAATGCGTTGCGCGACGCCGGTCTGGAAGCGGAAGCGGTCGGCTACGTCAATGCGCACGGCACCTCGACGCCGATCGGGGACACGCTCGAAGCCCATGCCATCCGCAATCTGTTTGGGAAGAAGATTCCCGTGAGTTCGACGAAATCGATGACCGGACATTTGCTCGGGGGTGCGGGAGGTCTGGAGGCAGGGATTACCGTGCTCGCGCTGCGCAACCAGATTATGCCGCCGACCATCAACCTGGAAAATCAGGATCCGGATACCGACGGCATGGACTTCGTGCCCAACCAGGCGCGCAAAGCGCAGTTCGACTATGCCATGTCAAATTCGTTCGGGTTCGGCGGGACGAATGGGGCGCTGCTGTTCAAGCGCTGGGCAGAATAGATCCAGCCAGAAGAAGTGCAAACCCAGGGTCTAACCCTTGCCATCCGGTTTTCTCA